>TARA_R110002072_G_scaffold87129_7_pt1 | contig 57438 bp, 38 predicted proteins | sample TARA_R110002072 | Tara Oceans TARA_R110002072 (sample SAMEA4397118) | marine metagenome | biome: Polar Biome; feature: [SRF] surface water layer (ENVO:00010504); material: water (ENVO:00002006), including particulate matter (ENVO:01000060) such as... | depth 5 m | reverse complement strand
GACGCCTGAGCCAGCCACTCGCCCCCCAAACCATGCGCGCACTTCTCGCCGTCTTCGCCGTTATCCTGCTCGGGGGCGCCGCGTATTGGGCACTGCTGGACAATGGCAGCGATGTCGCGCCGCCAAGCAACGACAGCGAACTGGACGGGGACGGCCAGAATGGCAACGTCGATCACGAACGGGTTGACCGAGATCAGGTGATCGAAGAACCCGACACACTCGCCCCGCCCCCTCCCGCGGAAGATCCGGAAACGCAACCGGACACGCCGGATCCAGATGCGCCCGACGCGACGGTCACCCTGGCGGTGTTCGATGTCGTGACCCGCAAGCCAATCGACGCCTTCCGATGGCGTTTCGTGCAGCAAAGCTCACAGCAACGCGGCGAATCGACGGACAGTGTCGCCGAACTGGCGTTGCCGCGCCGAGCCGTCGGAGACTTGCTGATCGAAGCCGCGGGCATGCAAGCGTTCACCAAGAAGCAGATCACCATTCCCGCCGAGAACGCACCCAACCTGCTACTCGACGTGTTCTTGACGCCAGCCACAACGGCCGCGGGCATCACGCTGATGGCCAAGAACCTCGACAACCAACCGATCCCCAACGTGCGTGTCGATGCGTTCCAGATAAACGACCAGAACCGCGAGACCGCGTGGCAACTTGGCCAACCGTTGTGGGCTCGCAGCACCGCCGCCGAAGACGGTGTCTATGCACTGCCAACGTTGCCGCCTGGCGAGTATGGCATCCTGTTGGTGGCGACCTCCGCAACTGGCGAGTTGCTGCCACTGGCACCGTTTCGCCGCATCTTTGTGCTCAACGGCAGCAACGGCTTCTTGGAAGATGTGCCGCTCGAAGAAGCCTGCGCGCTGCGCCTCGAGTTGCTCGAAACCAATGGCCAACCGTTCGATCCCAAGGTGCATGGCAACGTCACCATCAGCCTGAACCCGATTGGTCAAACCGGCCTGCAGCGCAAATGGACGACGAACCGCAAACCGAATGCCAGCGGCGAAGTCACGGGCACGGTCAGTGCAGCCAACGTCGTTCCCGGCCCCGGGTTGATCTGGCTGGATGAACCGACGGCAGCTGGCAGCTACCTGCTCGAGATCTTCATCAACGGCGATCCGCGGGTGAACCAGACGCTGCTACTGCGCGGCAACGAAGTCCAGACCGAGCAGATTTACGTGCGCTGACGGAAGCAGCGCGCGACCAACGCCGTCCAGCCGGTTTGGTGTGACGCGCCACAACCGCGACCGGTGTCGCCGTCGAAGTATTCGTAGAACCAAACCAGATCGCGATAGTGCGGATCGTCACGGAAGCGATCGTCGCTGCCGGCAAACGGGCAGCGACCGTCTTCGCCGCGCACGAACAGCTTGGTCAAGCGGTGCGCCAATTCATCGGCGGCAGCTTGCAGCGTGATCCAGTTGCCAGAACGCGTCGGGCACTCCACTTTGAACTCGTCGCCGTAGAAGCGGCCATAGCGTTCGAGCGCCTCGATCAGCAGGTAGTTGATCGGGAACCAAATCGGCCCGCGCCAATTGCTGTTGCCACCAAACATGTGTGTCTGGCTCTCGGCCGGCGTGTAGTCGACCCGGTACTCGTCCTTGTCGTGCATGAAGATGAATGGCTCCTTCTCGTGCACCTTGGACAATGAACGAATGCCGTAAGGCGACAAGAACTCGTCTTCGTCCAGCATGTAGCGCAGCACGCGCTGTAGCTGATCGCGCGACGGAATCGCCAGCAACGCCTTGGCGTGCAGCCCCTCATCGGCGAACTGGATGCGTTCGGCAAGCTCCTTGCGGTTCTGCAAGAACCAATGCATGCGCTTGTCGAACCCCTTCAAATCCTGCAAACGACCGAGCGGCAGCACTTCGACGGCGCAGATTGGCAACAACCCGACCAGCGAACGAATCTTCAAGCGCTCTGCACCATCGCCCTCGTGGATCTGGTCGTAGTAGAAGCCGTCTTCGTCGTCCCACAGACCCGTGCCACCGAGCGTATTGATCGCGTGCGTGATCGCCGCCCAGTGCTCGAAGAACTTGGTGGCAACGTCCTCGTAGGACTTGTCGTGGCCTGCCAATTCGAGCGAGATGCTGAGCATCGTCGCGCAGTAGAACGCCATCCACGCCGTGCCATCCGCCTGCTCGAGATGGCCACCGGTCGGCAGTGGCTGGCTGCGGTCAAACACCCCGATGTTATCCAGACCAAGGAAGCCGCCGCCGAACACGTGCCGGCCGGAAACGTCCTTTTGATTGACCCACCAGGTGAAGTTCAGCAGCAGCTTGTGGAACGCACGCTGCAAGAACAGCGTGTCGCGCTCGCCGCGCTCACCGGTCATCTTGTAGACGCGCCAGCACGCCCAGGCATGCACCGGTGGATTGACGTCGTGGAACGCAAACTCGTAGGCTGGAATCTGGCCATTCGGCGCCATGTACCACTCGCGCAGCAGCAGCAGCAATTGGTGCTTGGCGAAGCCCGGGTCGACGGCCGCGTACGGAATCATGTGGAAGGCCAGGTCCCAAGCGGCGTACCACGGGTATTCCCACTTGTCCGGCATCGACATGACGTCGCGGTTGTAGAGGTGCGAGAAGTCCGCGTTGCGGCCATCGCGACGCTTGCGCGGCGGCGTCGGCTGCGCGGGGTCTCCTTCCAACCAGCTGCGCACGTCGTACCAATAGAACTGCCGCGACCAGATCAACCCGGCATAGGCCTGTCGCTGAATGCGGCGCGCTTCCAGGTCAGCCTGGTCGCCGATGACTTCGTCATAGAAGTCGTTCGCTTCGGCCCGGCGCTCATCAATGACGTCGTAGAACTGCGAGCCAAACGCATCGCGAGCCGCGACCGTTCGCGCCATGCGCAACCGGATCTGACGCTGCCCGTTGGCTGGCACCGTCAGCACACAGTGGAACGCGGCCTTGCTGCCCTTGCCAGTGGTAGACAACACGTTGTCCTTGCCGTCGACCACATGGTCGTGGAACGCATCCTTGACCCGCGCATCCTTGTCGCCAAACCCAAAGAGCCGCTGGGTGTTGGTGTCGTTTTCGGTGACCAAGACGCCACGGTATTCGCCGTCGAAGTCATCGATCGCCAACGACATCGCCGGCAGGTCGGCACCGTTGGCGACCACGGTGCGGTTGCCTTGATCTTGGATCACGCCGCGTGGCCAGTAGCCTTCGCCATCGCGACCCCACGACCACGTATTGCGAAACAGCAACTGCGGCAGTACGTGCAAACGCGCCTCTTCTGGGCCCCGATTGTGCACGGTCAACAACACGCAGACGTCTTCGGGGTCGGCCTTCGCATACGTCACCTCGACGTCGAAATAGCGACTCTCGTCGAACACCCCGGTGTCGTGGAGCTCGTATTCCCGCTCCTCACGGCCGCGCCGCGCGTTCTCTTCTTCGAGATCCTGGTACGGAAACTCCGCCTGCGGATACTTGTAGAGCGCGCACAGCCACGATGAGGTCGGCAGCGCGTCGGTGTAGAAATACTCTTCCTTGACGTCTTCGCCGTGGTTGCCCTGCGGCCCGGTCAAGCCGTAGAGGCGCTCCTTGAGGAACGGGTCCTTCTCGTTCCAGATCGCAAACGAGAAGCACAGACGTCCCTGCCGGTCGCACATCCCGAGCAGACCATCTTCGCCCCAGCGGTAGGCACGGCTGCGAGCATGGTCGTGGGGCAGATATTCCCAGCAGCTGCCGTCGTCGGAATAGTCCTCGCGCACGGTGCCCCACTGCCGCTCGGACAGATAGGGCCCCCAGCGCAACCAGTTCAGGTCACGGCGGGTGATCTGATCCAGACGCACCCGTTCGTTCTTCGCACGCTCAGCCATTAGCAATCGGTGTAACCCGAACGCGGCCCGAAGACATCACCGCAGATGCACTGCTTCGCGAAAGCGCTCGGGAATCGCGGACTGGAATGTTAGTCGTTTCCCACTCGTTGGATGCGGCAGGGTCAGCTCGAAGGCATGCAGCAAGAAGGTGTTCGCCTTGGATGCCGTCGCTCCGTAGCGACGGTCCCCTACTATCGGGTGGCCAATATGGCCAAGATGAGCCCGGATCTGGTGGGTTCGCCCGGTGTGCAGGGCCAGCTGCAACAACGCCCTGGATCGGCCGGCTTCGAGGATCTGGTAGTCGGTGCGGGCGTGCTTGCCACGCGGATCGACGAGCACCTTCGGTTGGTGCGCGCGCGCCGTTTCGCGCAACCACAACGGCGCCTCGATGGTGCCTTGAGCAGGTTTGGGTATTCCCTCAACGACCGCGCAGTAGGTCTTCTGCACCTGATCTTCGCGAAACGCATCGGCCAACGCGCGCGAGCCAGCCGGCGACAGCCCGATGACCAGCAAACCCGAGGTGCCGCGATCCAGACGGTGCACCGGTGCGGGACGGTAGGTTGCCGTGCGGGTGCCAAACGGCTGCGCATCCAGCCATGACAGCACATGATGATCGTGGCCGCTGCCCGGCTGCACGGCGAGACCGGCGGGCTTCTCGACGACCAACAGATCGTCGTCGCGATGCACAATCTTCGGCTGCAGCAAAGCCGCACCTGGCGGCCGCGGCGGCTTGCCTTCTGGACCTTGCGCGGATTTGCGCGGCATCGCCGACGGCGGCAAGCTGACGCGCATGCCTTCGACCAGCCGCAGGGCTTCTTTGGCCTTCTTGCCATCGACCCGAATGATGCCTCGCCGCAGCATCTTGAAGATCGCCCCGAGTGGCGTGTCCGGCAGCAGCTTGCGCAGGTAGCGGTCGAGCCGTTGGCCTGCTTCGGCCTTGGTCATCTCGACGTCGTGCATTGCCGCCATGCAAACCTGTTGCGACCGGGAAGGCAACGATGGCCCGCGTTCGTCAGCCTGCAGAACGCCATCCTGCGCGCGACTAAGATCCGGCACACAGCGCCCCCGCACCCCGGGCCATCCGGGTGAACCGTGCCAGAAAGTGATAAAAGCCCTCCGCTGCCACCCGCTGACGACGGTGTCACGGGTGCAATGATCGCGGTTCCCACCTTCACCCCCTGCGCAATCCCCGTCACATCGAGGATACTGGGGGCCATGCACGGCCTCCCGGAGCTCCTTCAATGCGCGCGCGACGGGGATCAGCAGGCACGCGGGGAATTGATCACTCGCTTCTATGACCGAACGGCAGCGCTGGTGCACCGCCAGATGAAGCAGCGCCTGAAGCCGCAGCAACATGCACTGCTGCGCCAGCTGAGCACCGGCGACATCGTGCAGGAAGTGTTCATGGAAGTGCTGCGCGGGCTCGACCGCTGGGAAGGCGACCGCGAAGAAGCGTTCGTCTCATTGCTGGCAACGCTCGTTGAGCACCGCCTGGTCGATCAAGTTCGTCGCAGCCAGGCCGCCCGCCGCGACGTGCGCCGGCTTGGCGACGTCGGCCCCACTACTGCCGGTGTGCATGCCGATCAGCGTGGCCCGGCAACGCTCGCCGGCAACGAGGAGCAACTCGCGATCTATCGCGAAGTGCTCGCTGGCTTCCACGACCGCGACCGCGCCCTACTGACAATGCGACTCGAAGACGGGCTCGAGTTCGGCGAGCTCGCCGACCGACTCGGCTGGCAGACTCCTGACGCGGCACGCAAGGCCTTCCATCTGGTGCAGGCCAAACTGCTGTTGCGACTGCGCCAACGTGGCGTCGATCCCGGTGGAGACGAGCTGTGAGCCACCCAAAGGAAGACCGGCCAGACCAAGGCAGGCCGGATGAAGATACCGTCGCCGGTTTCCTCGCCGCCGCGCTCGAACGCATCGAGGCCGGGGAGCGCGTCGACCTCGAGGCACTCTGCCGCGAACGTCCGGAATGCATCCCCGACGTCGCCGCAGCTCTCGGCCTGCGCCACGAACTGCCCGATCTGAATCGCCGCGACGTCGAAGCCACCCCCCAAGGCAAACTGCTCGCCGATCGCTACCAGCTGGTCTCCGCCGTCGGCAGCGGTGCCGCCGGCACGGTCTGGCAAGCCGTCGACCAACGACTGCACCGCGACGTCGCCGTCAAACTGCTGCACCGGGGTTTGTTCACCGGCTCCGATTCGGAAGCCCGATTCCATCGCGAAGCGATCGTATTGGCCGGCTACGAACACCCGCACATCGTGCGCATCTACGACCAGGGCCAAGCCGACGATGGCACTTCGTATCTGGTCACCGAACTACTGCGCGGCGCGTCGCTTGCCACGGTGCTGCAAGCAGCGCAAGCGGCGATGCCCGACGGACCATCGAGCGCACGGTTCAGCAACATCGACTGGCTGCGCCAACTGCTGCCAGACGCACAACTCGAAAGCAGCTGGCTGCGGCAAGCCGTTCGCTGGATTGCCCAACTCGGCGAAGGGCTGCAGACGGCGCACGCGGACGAGGTCTGCCACCGCGACGTCAAACCCGGCAACGCGTTCGTGCGCACCAATGGCGACGCCGTCTTGCTCGACTTCGGCATTGCCACCCGCACCGGCGACGCCAGCATCACGCGCACGCAAACGGTGCTCGGCACGCCATGCTACATGGCTCCCGAGCAGGCAGCCGGCCAGACCGACCCGCGCCCGGCGCTCGACATCTACGGACTGACGGCGACGCTCTACCACCTGCTGACGTTGCGACCACCGCACGACGGCGACTTGCAAACCGTGCTGGTCGCGCTGCAACGAGACGAGCCGATTCCGGCCTTCAAGCTGTGCCGCGGCCTGCCGCGCGATCTGCAAGCGATTCTCGACAAGGGACTCGAACGCACCCCACAGCGCCGCTACGCCACCATGCAGGCGTTGGTCTCGGACCTGCATGCGTTCTTGGATCATGCGCCGGTGACGGCGCGCGCCATCGGCCGCAGCCAACGCGCCTGGCGCCGGATCGCACGACGGCCAGCTCGGGCCATCGCCGTCACGGCAACGGTCGCGGCCTTGCTGATCGGCGGCATCGGCTTGCCCGCGTGGCGCAGCCAACAAGTCCACGCCGCCAACGAAGTCTACGCCGAACAACATCGCCGGCTGCCCGCCGACATCTGCATCGAGGGTTGGCCCGACATGCGGCCGCTGGTGCCAATCCAGGAGCAGGACTCGTTGCTCGCCGAACTCGATGACCTGATCGACCACGACAAACGCAACATTGGCATCCGGGTGCTGCGCGCGGCGAGCTTGCTCGACTTTGGCCACCTGGATCGCGCCCAGCAGGACTTCGACGCCATCGTCGCGACTGCCGATAGCGCCTACCTCCGCGAACTCGCGCAGCGCTACCGCAGCGCGAAGGCTGGCATGAAAGGCCGTGGCGTCCTCGACCTCGAAGCACTGCCGGAACCGAGCCAAGAAGCCGACTACTTCCTGGCCGGATTCCATGCGCTGCGCAATCGCGATTGCGAGACGGCGGACACCCTACTGAGCCAGGCCGAGGCCTATCTGCCGGCACGTGACCTTCGTCTGCTGGCAATCGTCGGCAAGCGCAATCCAGATCCGCACCGCGCGATCCAAGAAGCGGCCGAACTGGAAGGCATCTATGGCCACGACACCGCGCGAACGCAACACGTGCTCGCGGTCGCGCACCTGCAGCTGCAGTTGTTCGACAAGGCGATTCCCTTTTGTCTGCGTTCGCTCGAGCTTCGCCCCGACCGCCACGGCCCGTGGACCAACCTCGGCTTCGCCCACCTACGCCTTAACAACCTGCCAGAAGCCAAGCGTTGCTACGAACACGCGGTCGCGTTGCGCGCGTGGCTGCCAAACAGCCTGTCGGGATTGTCACAGACGTTGCGCGAACTCGGCGACTTCGCTGGCGCACGGGACATTGCCAAGCAGATTGGCGATGTTGGCTGGCGTGAATACGAGCTAGGCAGCAACGAACTGCACCGCGCCTTGCTGCATCTTCACGCCGACAACCGCGTCGCGATGGAACACGCTGCCGAACTTGCCAAGCAACACTTCTTGGCATCGGAAGCGCAGACCACCACCACCAACCCCAAGCGTGGCCAGACCAAGGGGCAACGAATGCTCGCGGTCATGTTGGCCAACGGCCAGCAGCACCTCGCGCTCGCGCCGCTGCTACACGGCATGCGAGCCGACCCCCGCAACCCGCGCTCCATCAGCAATCTGGCGCTGATGCTCGGCGACAACACCCTCAACGCCGATGCGCTCGGCCGACTGCGCCTGTGGCTGCTCGATCTGACCATCTCGCTGGCGCCCGAAAACCCCGACTACCGAACCCTGCGTGCTAACCTGTTGAAGGAACTGCAAGCGGCCCGAAACCGCTAGGAACTCGTCATGCGCTCTCTGTGCCTATCCCTGTTGCTGATGCCCGCGACCCTCGCCGCCCAAAGTGGCGGACCGCTGGTGGCGTTGCCGCACGGCTTCTCGGTCGACCCGGCGACGCTGGTGCCAGGCCTGACGGCCGGCAAGATGCTGTTCTCCAACAGCGGCTTCGATAGCTACCAACCACCGGCGCCGCCACCGGGCTTCGTGACCCCGGACTTTGCAACATTTCTGGGCGGGGCCGCGGTCGACGTCGACGGGCTTTCGATTGGCTACGACTGGGTGGTCAGCGACCTCCTTGGCGTCGCTAGCGTTGCCCCGAACCGATGGGCTGCGATCACTGCCAGTGTCTCACCAGCGACAACCGGAGAACCGGGCTCGCTGATCGCCGCCGAAGCCGGCGCCCCCGGCGGGGTCGCTGCCGACACGATCGCCTACGTGATTCCGGGCAGCGCGCTACCGCCAGCGATCGTCGGTGTGCCTTTCCGCGCGCAAGACGCGATCGAACTCAATCCGGCGTTCGGGGCCACGGCTGGCAACATCGATGCGCACGACATCTACATCGGCTTGCTCTACCTCGAAAATCCGCAGCTCGCCGCGCTGCTGCCACCACCGACGGTCTACTTCAGCGTATCGGACGCCACCAAGACTTCGATTCCCATGGCGTGGACATCGACGCCAGCGCTGCGCTCCGGCGCGACGGTGTTTTCGACGACCTGGTTGCCCGGATCGATGGCGTGGACGCTGCCGGTTGTCGCGTATACGCCGACCGACTTCGGCGTGAGCTCGGCCGAAGACATCGACGCGATCGCCATCGATCTCGCCAGTGGCTTCGCGCTGTTCTCTACCAGCATCCTGTTGCCACCGCCGAGCGGACCGCGCGATCCGTTGCTGTTCCAGGTTCTGGGCAGCGGCACGAACTCGATCTACCGACTGCCCGGCGGCACGCCGATCAGTAGCGAACTCGGTCTTGGACTCGGCTCGGATGACATCGACGGCATCTGCGCCCTCGATCCCGGCAGCGCCGCGTCGCCGAGCCCCATCAACCTGCCGCTGATGCTCGGCACGCCCCAGCAAGCCCTGCCACTCGGCACGCAGAACCAATTGAGTGCCAGTGCCTGGCGGGTCTTCGACCGCGTCAGCAATCAGGAGTTCGCAACGACCTGGATGACTGGTTGGCCGCCGCCTGGCAACCCGCAGGTGAGCCTGGCGATTTCCGCGGCGTCGCTCGGCAGCCCGTTCGGTCCGTACGTGATCCTCGACGTATTTACGCGGCCCAACCCGACCAACAACTTCGAAGGCCACCCCGAGAAGACCGAACTGCAGATCCCAGCGAGCATCAGTCTGTCGGGTCAGGAACTGTTCTTCGTCTGGGGGGCGTTGTCACCAAACTCGTTCGACACCAGCTTGCCCGTTGGCCTGATTCTGTAGGCCGCGAACCGCCTCGCCGGTGGTGGCGAGCAGATCTTCGATGGCGGCCCGAAAACAGCTGTCAGAAACCCTCCAGCTCACGAGTCCAATGTCGTTGTGATCGAGTTCGTCTCCGTCTGGACCAATGCCAACCGCCTGCCAGCGGATGCTGCCGCCGATCGCGCCCTGCCGCGCGACGATGCGCTGTGCGCCGAAGCACCGCGCCTGCGACGACTCGTGCACCGTCTGCTCGGCTGGAATGCGTCGGCGCACGACATCGACGACGTAGTGCAGGACGCGCTGCTGGCCGCGTTCCGGCACCGGCAGCAGTTCCGCGGCGAGGCCAAAATGACGACCTGGCTGACGCGGATCGCTCTCAGCAAGGCCAAGAACCACGCGCGCTCGGCCAAGCTGCGGCGACGTCTGTTCTCGGTGTTCCTCGGCACCGAACCCGCCGCCGCGACCGAGCCCACCGACTCGTCAGAGCACGAACAATTGGACCGCACCAAACTCGCGATGCGCAAGCTCGGCCACAAAGACCGCGAGGTCTTGGTGCTGCGCTACCTCGAACAGCGCGACGTCGAACACATCGCGGAACTGCTCAGTTGCTCGCGTGCCGCGGTCGACACCCGATTGACTCGCGCCCGCCGTCGACTGCGTAGCTTACTGATGGTCGGAGGCGAGCAATGAGCGACACGTCGACAGGCAGCGGCATCCCGGAGACGGAGTTCGACGTTCTGCAGCAGTTGCATGCAGCCGACCAGACGTGCCCACCACCTCCGGGCCGACCGATCACCAGCGCCGGCCTGCAGCAACGCCTGCAGCGTCGCCGCAGAAAGGCACTGGTGGCTGCGGCTGCGTTGGCGCTCATTGGGCTCGGCATCAGCACACTGGTCAACACGCCCGTCGCTGCCGGCGCAACCACGAGCGTTGATGGTGACCTGCACGCGGATCTCGATGCACTCAGCATTCGTGTCGACCGCTTGCTAGCAGACCTCGCGGCACCACTGCCGACACCTCTCCCGACACCACTGCCCTCGGTAAACAACAGCAACCAACAGCTCCGCTATGAGCTGGCCAACGCGCGCGCCAACGCACTGATTGCCATGCACATCAGCCCACCCTCAAACCCTACGCGCCCAACCACCAACAAGATCCGATGAGCAACCCAACCCGCAGCTGGCGGCTGCTAGCCGCAGCGACTGTATTGGCCCTATCGATCGCAACTGACATTGCGACGACGCAGCAACAGACTTTGAACACGGTCCTGATCGTGCGCTGTGGCCCGACCGACATTGAGCCCAACCAAGGGCTGCTGGAGGCTCTGATCTGGGAACCCGGAGCCACAAGCAACCTCACCAAGGCATTCGGTGACCAGTTTGAGGGTCTCAAATCTGCCGATGCCAACCATCGGGCAACGCACGGCACGGGTACGTTCCAGTTTCACATTGCCTGCGAATTGTCGATGACCGGCCCGTGGGATGAGAAGCGGCGCAAGATGGCGACAAACGCACTCGTCAAGCACCTACAAACACGGCTCGACGAGATGCTGTATGAGTCCCCGCTGACGCGCCTGAGCAAGCGGCGGGATGAATTGCGCAACCGGCACTTCAACATCAGCGCCAATCTGCTCGAGATGAACGCACAGCTTGAGCAGGCGAGCCAACAGCAAGCCGCGGGCAGTAAGCAGCTTGCGCAACTAACCGAGCAACTGATCGACGCCAGACTCGCGGTCACGACCGAGCAGCACGTCTGGAACTACCTCGCCAAGACGCGCGAGCAGAACGTAGCCCAAAGAGACCAGCTACGTCGTGCGATCCAGAATGCCACTCGCGAACGCGACACGTTGAGCCAGGAGCTACACACTCTGGCGGGCGATCGCGCCAAAGCAGCCGACTCGGAAGAGGAGAAGAAGCTGACGGCCAAGATCGACTTGCTCAACAAGCGGCTCGACCAAATCCGCAACAGCATCGCCGAACGCTCCGAGTTGGCAACCGACATGCAGAGCATGTTGACGATCATCCTGGAGCAACTGCCGAACAGTGAGTTGGCTCTTCAGCGCGCCCACGCTCGCCACAACAGCATCCAGGAAACCCTGGACCGACTGGCCGCCGAGCATGCCAAGGCAGCAGAACAGGGCACCAAGAACTCGAAGCTTGCCATCAAGGTCGCCCAACTACAGATCGACAGCCAGGTGACGCGAGAGCAACTTCTTGATGCCGAAACACAGCTCTCGCGAATCCGGCCTGTGCAGTACGAAGTGCTGCACAGCCAACAGTAGTTGCAGCCCTACTTCGGCTTCACGATCAACATCGGCGGCGGCGTCTCGCCGGCCGGCACGAACTTCATCGAGATCGAGTTGACGCAGTGTCGCGTGTTCTTCTCGGTGTAGCGCTCGCCCGCGAAGACGTGGCCCAAGTGGCCCTTGCAGTTGCTGCAGACGATCTCCACGCGCGGCATGAGGGCAATCGAGTTGTCTTCATGACGCTCGACGGCACCGTCGATTTCGTCGTCAAAGCTGGGCCAGCCGCAGTTTGAGTGGAACTTGTCCTTGCTGCGGTAGAGCTCGGCGTTGCACTGACGGCAAATGTACAGGCCATCCGCTTCGGTGTCGGTGTATTCGCCGACACCGCGCGGCTCGGTGCCCTTCTGCTGGATGACGTAGGCTTCTTCTTCGGTCAGCTTGTTGTAGCTCATCGCGAGTTTCTGATTGGGGGTCTCGGTTGCTGGCAACTTTGGTTCGGCCGACGCATCCTGCTCGGTGCTTGGCGTCGCTGGCTGGGTGACAGCAGCGTCGCCGGCGGACTGGCTCACGGCCACGCCACCATCGCCGGATGGAATCGGTTGCTGCGCCACTTCATGGCCGCAACAAGAGAATGCAAACGCCGCAATCAGCGGCAAGGTCAGGTATCGCATGATGGTAGGTCGACGAGCCGCGCCACCGGATCGGACGCGACCGGCTATGTTACGACACCTCACCGAGAACGAAACGGTGCGAGTCACATACCTGGGCAATCCCGACCGCAACGGTTCCCGTCCACAGCGACCCCTTCACAACGGCCAGGTCCAACCGACTACTTGTCGTGCGCCTTCACCCGCACGACGCCCTGGACATCACGGGTTACCGTGTAGTCGCCCCCCATACTGCGGGTCACGTAGCCATCGACGATGACCCGACGCGGAACGTCTTCCTCGGTGAAGTGCAGTTCCAAGCGACCATCTTGCGTAGCCCAGACGTCGCGCACCTGCTGCGACTTTGCCGGAACCGCGGTCGTGTCCCCGAGGATACCGCCGCCGACCAACTGCACATCGAGCCATTGGGACTCGGCATCATTGCGGATCTCGACGTGCAGCCGCGTGAACCGTGCGACGCCCTGCAGCAGGCTGAAGAATGCGACCGGCACGTTGCTGATCGCAAGCACGCTGATCAACACCGTATTGCGAACGTTGGGCGCCTCGGGCCAACTGCGCAGCAACAAGAACGGCACGAACAACGCCGCCAGCACGCCGATTGCCAGGCACCCGTAGCCCATCGCGATCAACGGCCGCCATTCGACCTGCAACCAGACCACCAGCATCACGACCCCGATGATCATCGGCATTGTCGCCAGCCGCAGGGCCATGCGCTGCAAACGCGTCAAGGGCAACTTCGACCGCATCGCCTAGGCCTTCTCCAGGCGCGCGCCGGCCGGCGTATCGACGATCTTCCAACCCGCGGCAGCGATCTCATCTCGGATCTGGTCCGCAGCCGCCCAATCCTTGTTGGCCTTGGCGGCCTTGCGGTTGGCGAGCAGAGCCAGCATTTCTGCCGGTGCGTCCTCGGTCGCCTTTGGTTCGTCGCCAAACACGGCCAACACGTCCTCGAAGCGCGCGAACGCTCGTAGAGCCGCCGTTGCGCCGGCAACACTGGGTTTGGCCTTGTTGCACGCCGTCACGAAGTCAAAGATCGCTGCCAGTGCTTCGGAGACGTTCAAGTCATCCTGCATGGAGGCGGTGAACGTGTCGTTGCCGGCCTGCACTGCAGCCGCGAGATCGTCGGTGCCCGCTCGATCCGCGCCATCGCGAATCCGGACCAGGGTCTTGCGCGCGCCATTGACGCGCGCGATCGCCGCTCGGCCCTCGGTCAAACCGGCCAGCGTGAAGTTGAGCGACTGGCGGTATTGCACCCGGATCAATGCGAAGCGGAGTTCGCGACCGGTGTAGCCCTTGGCCAGAATGTCGGAGACGGTGAAGAAGTTGCCGAGACTCTTCGACATCTTGGTGTTGTCGACCAGCAAGTGACGAGCATGCATCCAGAGACTGACGAAGCGCTCGCCGGTGTGCGCTTCGGTCTGGGCGATCTCACACTCGTGATGCGGGAAGACGTTGTCTTCGCCGCCGGTGTGGATATCGATGGTACGACCGAGGTAGTGCATCGACATCGCCGAGCACTCGATGTGCCAGCCAGGGAAGCCGCGTTGGCCACCTTCGAACGGGCCGTCCCACTGCATCTGGTGCTTGTCGTCGACCTTCCACAGGGCAAAGTCGCGCGGGTCCTTCTTCTCGTCGTTGACCGCGACGCGGGCGCCAGCCTCCAGATCCTCGAGAACCTTGCCAGATAGCTTGCCGTAGGGCTCGAACTTGGCGACCTCGAAGTAGACGTTGCCGTTGACCTGGTAGGCGATGCCCTTCTTCAGCAGATCGTCAATGATCGCCCCCATCTGCTCGATGAAGTCGGTCGCGCGCGGCATGTGATGCGGCATGCGCACCTGCAACTGCCGCTGGCACTCGTGGAACTCGTCGATGTATTCCTTCGCGATATCCCACGCGGTGCGGCCAGTGCGCTTGCTCTCGGCCTCCATCTTGTCTTCGCCACCTTCGACATCGTCGAGGGTCAAGTGGCCGACGTCGGTGATGTTCATCACCTGGGTGACTTCGTAGCCCTGATCCTCGACGAACCGGCGCAGCACATCCGCGAACAAGAAGCTGCGAAAATTGCCGATGTGCGGCGAGCTGTAGACCGTCGGGCCACAGTGGTACATCGTCACCTTGCCCTCGACGAGCGGGCGCAGTTCTTCGAGTTGACGGGTGAACGAGTTGTGCAGACGAATCGTCATGTGATGGAAGAGTCGCAGAGGCCTCGATCAGGTGCAACAACACCGCTACAAGGAAGAGCTAGTGGACGGTACGGATGACAACCAAGGCCCGCAGCCCCAGGCCGAACTCCCGGGCTCCGGAACGACCTCCGAACAGCCGACGGCAGGCCTACAACAGGTCGATAGCCGGATTGAGCTACTGCACGTGGTCGGCAGCGGCTCCTCGGGAACCGTGTATCGGGCGCGCCTGCGAGAAAAGTACAAGGGGCTGCCAGAAGACACCGAAGTCGCCGTCAAGCTGCTGCGGCCCGAGCTGGCGGCCAACGAGCGCGCCCGGGCCCGCCTGTTCGTCGAGGGCGAGCTCGGGCAGTCGGTTCGCCATGCCAACGTCGCCGAAGTCTATGGCGTCGAAACGGTCGAGCACCTCGGCATCGAGACGACGTTCCTGGTCATGCAGTTCGTGCAAGGCACGACCCTGCGGGATTTGTTGTTGCGCAGCGGCGCGCCGGTAGAGGACTTGACGCGCCGCCTTGGCGCGGACGCCGCTCGCGGTTTGTCGGCGCTGCATCGTCGCGGCCTCGCCCACCGCGACATCAAACCGGAGAACTTGATCCTGACCCCGAACAGTGAACTCAAGATCGTCGACCTTGGCCTGGCGCGACCGTTCGGCGCTGGTGGCGGTGGCGGCTCTGGCTCTGGCGGCAGTGGTGGTTCTGGCAGCGGTGGCTCTGGTTCTGGCGGCTCTGGCAATGGGAACCAAGGCGGAGGCCATTCCTCAGGCTTCGGATTGGCCGGCAGTGTCGCCTACAGCGCACCCGAAATGCTGCGCGGCGAGCGCGCCGGACCGCGCAGCGATCTCTATGCGTTGGGCATCGTGCTGTTCGAAGTGACGACCGGGCAACATCCGTTCGCCGACGCGACCAGCGCCGACGAGATGATGCACGCGCATCTCTACCGACTGCCACCACTGCCGTCCCATTTGCGACCGCGAGTCTCGCCGCTACTCGAACAGGTGTTGCTCGACTTGATGCAGAAGAGCCCCGACGACCGCCCGCGCGGCGCCGCCGAGGTTGCCCGCATTCTCGAAAAGGGTGCGCGATCGGAATACTGGCGCAAGCACGAAGCCAAGGCGCCAGTGCTCGCCAGCAGCCGGCGCTTGCTGCGCATGCGAAGGCCAGCGGAAGCACCGTTCGTGGATCGTCGGCCAGAGTCGGCACAACTCGATGCCGCGCTCGCCGCCGCGCGTTCCGGCAAGGGTCGGGTGTTCGCTGTGGTTGCTCCGGAGAGCACCGGCAGGCGGCGACTACTCGATGAAGCCATGGAACGGTGGCTCGATAGCAGTGAGCCTCCGCTCTATCTCGGTGGCGACGCCGACGCGGATGGCGGCCTCGGCCACGGCGAACCGTTTGCGAGTTCGCTGCTCGACCTGCTATTGCGCGGCGACGATCGCCACAGCCCCAACGCCCACGCACGGGCCGCAGCGCACGCCAGCACGCGCTTCGCCCTCAACGAACCCGACGCGGACGCGCTGGTCGCAGTCTGCTTCGGAGACAGCACCGAACCATCCGAAGTTCGCGCCAACCGCATGGCGACCGCGATCCTCAAGTTGCCGAGCAAGCACGGGGTACTGGTGTTGCGCATCGATCACGCCGACGAACTCGACACCAGTGGCCGCCTCGTGTTGCAACAGCTGACTGATGCGGCGAACAGCCACTACTTGCTGGTGCTACTGGTCGCCAGCCCGGACACGCAACTGGTCAAAGACCAACCACGGCTCGAGTTGGCCGGCTTGGACCAACGTCACTTCCGCAACTTCGGCCGGTCGCTATTCCAGGCACCGGTGCCGGCGCACGTCGACAGTTTCCTCGATGACGCCCACCAGATGCTCAGTGGCCTACCCGGAGGATTGCTCGAAGCGCTCGAGTTCATGATCGAGCGCGGCGAATTGCAGGGCCGGGTCGGCGACTACCACCAGCTCGCCAAAGATGCCGAACCGCGGCCGGCGCCGAGCCACGTCGAACGCTTCCGCAACCGCGTCCGCATCCTGCTGCCCCACCAACGTGCAGCCCTGACCGCCGCCGCCGTGCTCGGCGACCGTTGTTCGTTGGCCGAACTGTCGGCGTTGATCCTCGAACCCGAACTGTCGCTGCTCGAAACGCTGTCGCTGTTCCGCGGCCGGATCGTTCGCGCCCAAGGTGGCGAAATCACCTTCCGCCACCGGGACTTCCGCAAGGCACTACTGCTCGGCACACCACCAGAGGAAGTGCAGCGGTTGCACGCGGCGGCCGCGTCGCTGCTCGAGGCGCGCGGCGCCCGGCCGCTGATCGTCGGCATGCACCGTTCGCAGGCGCTCGATCACGAAGGCTGCCTGGATCCACTGCTCGAGGCCCTCGACAACCGGGTGCGCGCAGGTTCGCAGCGCACCTCGTTGCGCTTGATCGGCCGACTTGCCGTGCACTTTCGACACGTTGCGGACTCGACCGAGAACTCGCAGCGCCGATTGCGCTTCTTGCTGCTGTCCGCGCAAGCGCAGCAAGACGCCAACCTCAAGACGGCGCCGCGGTCGTTCCAGAAGGCCGAACGCCTGGCGCGAACGCTCGAGAAACTCGACGCGTCGGCTGCCGCGCGGATCGGCCTCGCAACCGCGGACCTGGACACCGGCCGACTGCTGTCGGCCATTGCGCTCCTCGAAACGGTGCACGATGACCTGGCCGATGACCGGCACTACCAGGCAACCGAGGCGACCGAAGGCCAGGCTGCCCAAGCGCACGCGCTGCATGGCCGGATCCTGCTGTATCTCGGCCAGGCCCCGGACTGCATGAAGCACCTGCTCGCCGCCAAGAAGCGGGTGCCGCCCGGACAAGAAGATCTGCGCTGTCACGTCTGGATCGACCTGGCCCGCGCCGAAGCACTCGCGCACCGCTACGCGACGGCCATGCGCACGCTGCACGAGATCGAGAAGGCGCATCCCGTGCGGCACTTTCCGCGGGCCCGACTGCGCTTCCATCTCTACCGCGGCCAAATCCGCTTCCTGCTAGGCGACCCGGACGCCAACCAGGACCTGGGCCTAGCGCTCGACGAAGCCAAGCAACTAGCGCTACCGGTCTACGGCGCACGCGCCGCCGTGCTGCTCGGCGAACGCGACTTCTGGCGTGGCAATGACGACGCCTCGCGCGATCGCTTCGAGCAAGCCGTGGCGCTGGCAGACCAGGCCGGCGACAAGCTCGGTGCAGCAGTCGCGCGCGGCCACCTGGTTCGGCTCGGCGCCGAGGACCCCGACCTCGAAGCGATCATCAACCAACTAGACTTGCCCGAACTGCGCGCCAACTGGTTGCTGGCCATGACCGGTCGCGGCCAACCAGTGCAAGACACCCATGCGCAACTCGACGCGCTGCTGCGGGACGCCGACATGCCACTGCCAACGCACCTGCGGGCGTTGCGATTGCTCGACCGGCCCGCCTCGGCGCGGGCGCTGGTGCGCCAGGTCAGCCAGCGGTTTTCGCAGCGATCGATGCGGCAACGTTTCCTTGGTTTTTGGCAGGGCAAGGCTCGCATCTAGCGATGCCTCGATGGCAGTGTGGACTCCGCGTTACCAAAGCCGCGGGGCGATTTTACCTAGCGCTGCTAGGTGCAAAACCTGCAACCCCTTGGAGACGCCGATGCGTAGGGTGAGATGCCGTGCCTAACAATCGTGCACTTATGGGGATACTGGTCGTCGTCACGTTGGCGGCGGCACTCGCTGCGTGGTGGCTGCGCGGCTCGACGGCACCACCTTTGCCCGCTGAGAACGGTACCCAATCCAGCTCGGACGATCTCGTCGGAGCCGCCACGGCTGGCGGTGGTGGCAACCCGGAAACGGCGCCAAACACCGGCAACCCCGGCGCGACCGACGCCCCCGACCCCGAGCCGATCCGGGTCGAAATTGGATCTTCGGCCGGCACCGACCGCCGGCCATGCCGGCTTGAGGTCACCGTCTTGGCCGAACACCTCGGCCGTCGCACCCGAGTCCCGTTCACCGAGGTTGCGGCACTGTTGACGGACCTCGGTCTCGCCATGGCCACCGCGCGCACCGGCGCCGATGGCATTTGCGAATACACCTTCATTGGTGGCCACGGTCACGCGGTGCGTTGCCTGGCGGGGATTGGTGGGCAGTATCAGCCGAGCCTGCAGGCGGCCGAAGGGGGCACTCAGGTTGACCGAGGTACTCAGGCTGACCGGGGTATTCAGGCAGACCGGGGCACTCCTACTGACGGGGTGTTCCAAGCTGGCACGACCCCGGCGGACGCTGCGCAGCGCACGAACACCACAGGGTATGCCGAGAGCACGCTGCAAGCGGACACTACCGTTCGCGCCACCATCCTCGTGAAGCCCAGGGTCTTTGCAACGGGTCGTGTGGTCGACCCGAGCAACGTCGGCGTCGACGGCGCCGAAGTGATGCTGCTGCGCCGGCCGCAAAACAAGCACAGCATGGCTTCGATGTGGCGGATCGGGAGAAGCGATCGTCAGGGCAACTTCCGCGTCCCGGTGGCCGTTGACGGCCAGATCTTCGCGAGCCACGAGAACTACATCTCGTCGGCCATGGTCATGCTGCGGCCGAATCGCGAGGCAATCCCAGCACCCTACCCGCAAGAGTTCGAGCTGCTGCTTCGCCAAGGTGCGGCAACCATGGCTGGGCGAATCCTGGATGACGGCGGCCGCCCCATCCGCAGTGCTGAGATCGAAGTACGCGCCGTGCAGGCCGGGCCAAGTGGCGCCCAACTGGTAGGCCCGCCCAGACGCACGCGCAGCGACGAACAAGGCAACTACCGCATCGCCGGCCTGCCAACTGGCACCGTGCAATGGTCGGCGTGCGCGCTGCATCACGGCTGGCGCGCAAGCCAAGCATCGCTGTACCCCAACGGGCTCAACCGAGTGGATATCGAGTTGCCGAAGCCCGCAGCCATCGAAGGAGTGGTCAGGGCCAAGGCCACCGGCAAGCCAGTCGGCGGCGCGATCGTCACCGCCGGCGAACTCGGCACGCTTTGCTACCGAACCACCAAGTCGCGTCCCGACGGCACCTTCCTGCTCGACCACCTCGGACCCGGCCCAACTCCGGTGCGCGCGGAGTTCGAGGACCATGTCGCGACCGCCAACCTCGAGCTACTAGCCGATTACGTGATGCCTTGGCAGCCCGAGCTGGCCCTCGACGCGTCTCGCCAGTTCCTGGCCGGCATCGTGCTCGATGCCAACCAGAGACCACTCGCCAACTACACGGTGGTTGTGCGCCAGACCGGCCGCGATGCGATCCATGTGACGACTGGCGAAGACGGTCGCTTCGCGATCGCCGTCGAGCAGCAGCAAGGCCTCGATGTGCGCTGCTTTGCGCCGGGTCGTGCGCCGACTTCGTTCGCCGACGCGCGCCAGCGCAATGCGTCGGTTGGTCAGGACGTGATCCTGCGCACCAGCCAACAACAACGCTCGAGTATCGTAGGCCGCGTGCTCAGCAGCGAGGCAAACGGCGTCGCAGCGACGATCGATTGCCAACACCAGCAAACCGGCGAACGAGCCCGTCATGCAGCGCAAGACGATGGTCACTTCACCATTGACGACGTTCCGGTCGGCAACGTCACCATCAAGATCTCCTACACTGACCACGTCACACACCGGAGCGTCTTGCAATTGCAGCCGTCGGTGCAGGTCGACCTGGGCACCGTGCAGCTACCGCTTGGTGGCGGCCTTTACGGCACGGTGATTGGCCCTACCGGAACGGCCCCAACGGATTGCACGCTGACCCTTCTGGTCAAGAAGCCGCGGCGGGAAATCAGGGCCGAGTATGTCGGCGGGGCCTACCGCTTTGCAGCAGCGCCAGCGGGACAGCACACCTTGCAGATCCAGGGCGAGCAACTCGCCGGCGCATCGTTTCGGGTCACCATCAAGGCGGGCCTCGACCAGCAGCAAGACATCGCGATGGAACAAGGCCTGCACCGAGTCATTCGGGTCGTGGTTCCGGCCGAAGGGGGCGACCGCGTATCCCTGGTCCTGAGCGCCAATGGCGAAGACGCCCGCTGGATTGCAACCAACAGTGTCCAGCGGAGCGAGCCCGATGGGCCGGGCTTTGCATTGTTTGATACCTGGATGGTCCCCGGCAGCTACCAAGTGATCGCCCTTACGCCACAAAGGCATGAGGGCCAGGGCATCGTGCTGTACGCGATCGATGACGCCGAGCCATTTGTCCTGCCGCTCGCCCCGCGCTGAGCGCCCGGTCGCACGGCCGTGGCCGCACGTTGCCAAGTTGCGACAAGAGCACGGCGAGTCGGGCAAACACAAGCCCTGCGGACCTCGTAAGCTGCGCGCGGAGTGCCCACTCCCACGACACTTATGCGATCCCAAATGCGCGTCGCGGCTCTCGCCGTATTCTCGTTCGCCTCGCCCCTGCTGGCACAGGACCAGACGTTCTACAGCAACGCCGTAGAACAGCTCGCCTGGCGCGAGATCGGCCCTGCCAACCCGATGGGTCGCATGACCGACATCGCCGTGCACGACGACCGCCAAAGCACCTGGTTTGTCGGCACGGCTGGCGGCGGCGTCTGGCGCACCCAGAATGCGGGCACGACGTGGCAGAACGTCTTCAACAACCACGGCACCGTTTCGATCGGCGACGTAGCGATTGCGCCGAGCAACCCGGATGTGATCTGGATCGGCACCGGTGAAGAGAACGGCCGCAACTCGGTGCAATGGGGTGACGGCGTCTACAAGTCGGAAGACGGCGGCAAGACGTGGAACCACATGGGACTTCGCGAGACGTTCCAGATCGGCCACATCGAAGTCCACCCGAGCAACCCCAACATCGTCTACGTTGCCGCCCTCGGTCGCCTCTGGGGTGACAACGAAGAACGCGGCGTGTTCCGCACCAAGGACGGCGGCAACTCGTGGGAACGCGTGCTGTTCGTCGATGAGCAAACCGGCTGCATCGATGTGCGCGTGCACCCGCTGGATCCGATGACGGTGTTCGCGTGCATGTATGAACGCAAGCGCGACCGGTTCGACGGCAACGACCCGATCGTTCGCTTTGGCGAGAACAGCGGTCTCTACAAGAGCATGGATGGTGGCGAGAACTGGCAGCAGGTAACCGAAGGCCTGCCGTCGTGCACCTGGGGCCGCAGCGGCATTGACTTGCTGGCCAGCAACCCGGACACGATGTTTGCGATCATCGAGACCGAACGCAGTGGCTGGCAAACCGGCGACCGCAAGGACCGGCTGAGCAGCGACCCAGTCGACCCCGAGGCGCAAGGCGGCCGACAGGGTCGCCAACGACCGCAACGTGCCGCCCGCGGTTCGGCGATCATGGGTGTCGGCAGCGAAGGCGAGACGGGCGGCAAGCAAGCCCCCGGCGCGATCTTCACGTCCGTGACCGAAGAGGGGCCAGCCGAGAAGGCGGGCCTGAAGGTTGGCGATCGCCTGATCAAGATCGATGACGAAGCGGTCGTCAACTACCCCGATCTGATCGAGATCATCAACGACTCGCGCGCCAACCAAACCGTCAAGATCACCTACGTGCGCGACGGCAAGGAGACCGAAGTCGAGCTGAAGTTCGGCGAGCGCGCAAACCGCCTGTTGAGCGCCGCGGGCCGCCCCAACGGACCGTTCTCCGGCCGCTTGTTCGGCCAGGCAGCCAACAAGCAGAAGCTGCAGGGAGACCTCGGCTACGAGACGGGCGGCATCTTCCGCAGCGACGACCGCGGCGCCACTTGGACCCGCCTCAACAGCCTGACCGAGCGCCCGTTCTACTACTCGGTGATCCGGGTCGACCCGCGCAACCCCGACAACATCTACTCGGTCGGCACGAGCTTCTGGGGCACCAAGGACGGCGGCAAGAAGTTCAGCGCGATCCACCGCGGCATCCACGTCGACTTCCACGGCGCCTGGATCGACCCCGATGACAGTGACCACCTGATTGCGATCTGCGACGGCGGCGTCAACGAAACCTACGACCGCGGCCGTTCGTGGCAGCTGCACAACGGCTTCTCGGCCGCGCAGTTCTACGACTGTGCCGTCGACAATGCGGTGCCCTACAACGTGATTGGTGGTCTGCAGGACAACGGCACCTGGGTCGTGCCTTCGCAGACGCGCTACCGCGACGGCATCACCATCGCCGACTGCTTCAAGATCTACAGTGGCGATGGCTTTGGCGCGCAGGCCGACCCGGTCGAGCCCCACATCGTCTACGCAACCAGCCAGAACGGCAACGCTGGCGTCGTCAACACCCGCACCGGCCGCACCGCCCGCATGCAACGCGGCGCCGTGCCCGACGGCGGCAGGGCGCGCTTCAACTGGGACGCGCCGTTCGTGATCTCGCCACATAACCGACTGACGCTGTTCCACGCCGGCAACTACGTGTGGCGAGGCGACCGCCACGCGCACCTCGACAACCGCGGTTCGCGTCCCGAACTCGGCCCGATGCAGAATGAGCGCGGCATGCGCATGACCTGCATCTCGCCGGCACTTGGCGCCACTGAGAAGGGCACCGCGACGGCACTCGCCGAGAGCCCGCTGCAGCGCGGCCTGATCTACGTCGGCACCGACGACGGCGCGCTTTGGCGCACCGACAACGGCGGCACCGACTGGCAGCGCCTCGACCAGAATCTGCCGCTCGACGAGGCGCTTTACGTGTCTGACATCGTGCCGTCACACTTCAAGACCGGCCGGGTCTACCTGACCCTCGATGGCCACCGCAGCGATGACTTCGCGACGCACGTGTTCGTCAGTGAGGACAGTGGCAAGACCTGGTACGACCTCGGCGAAACGCTGCCGGGCCGCGAAGTCTGCCACTCGTTCGCCGAAGATCCGCGCAACGAAGAACTGCTGTTCCTCGGCACCGAGCGCGGCTGCTGGGCGTCGCTCGATCGCGGCTACAACTGGCTGCGCCTGAACAACGGCATGCCAACCTCGTCGGTGCGCGAGCTGGTCATCCAGGATCGCGACAGCGACCTGGTCGCAGCAACCCACGGCCGTGGCATCTTGGTGCTCGACATCGAGGGCCTGCGACAGCTGACCGAAACCGTCGCCAAGAAGGACGCGCACGTCTTCGGGGTGCAGCCCGCCTACCTGTGGAAACTCGGCAGCCGCGGCTTCCAGGGCCACAAGAACTTCAAGGCCGCAAACCCTGCCTACGGCGCGACCTTCCACTTGTGGCTTCGCCAAGAACCCGAAGAGAAGCCGGTGCTCACCGTGCACGACATCACCGGCAAGGAGATCGCCAAAGTCACCGGCACGAAGTCGTCCGGCCTGCAGGTGCTGCAATGGAGCGCGCGCATGGGCCGACAGCTGGCAGAGCCGGGCACCTACTCGGTGCGCTTGCAAGGTAACGACGACGAGCGCCGGGCGTTCGTGCTGCGAGCCGACCCCGTGACGCTACCCGCCAGTAGCGATCCGACCCAACCCGCCACCATCCGCTGAAACCACCCACTGAGAACGTAACGATGACTACTACTAGACTATCTCTAGCCCTCGCTGCGGTGGTGACTGTGACCGCCGCGCTGCACGCGCAAACGACTGATCAAGATCACCTGCGCGACAACGTCCTGGCCCAGCTCAAGTGGCGCGAACTCGGACCCGTGCAAAGCGGTGGCCGCATCGTCGACATCGCGGTGCACCCAACCCGACCACAGGAATACTGGCTCGCCGCGGCGAGCGGCGGTATCTGGCACACCAGCAACAACGGACTGTCGTTCACGGCGCAGTTTCAGCACGCCGCGTCGATTTCGATCGGCGACATCTGCATCGCCCCCAGCGACCCCAAGGTGCTCTACGTCGGCACCGGCGAAGCCAACAACCAACGCAGTTCCTACTGGGGCAACGGCGTGCACAAGTCCACCGACGGCGGCAAGACCTGGAAGCACATCGGACTCGACGGCACCGAGCACATCGGCCGCATCGTCGTGCACCCGGAAGACCCCAACATCGTCTACGTCGCGGCACTCGGAGCGCTCTACAAGAGCAACGAAGAACGCGGTCTCTACAAGACGACCGACGGCGGCGACAGCTGGCAACGCGTGCAACACGTCAACGTGAACGTCGGTTTCGTCGATGTCGTGCTGCACCCGCAGAAACCGACCACCGTCTATGCCGCGTCCTACGAACGCCGCCGCCGCGCCTGGACGTTCCACGAGGGCGGCACCGGTTCGCGCTTGTGGCGCTCGGAAGATGCCGGCGCGACCTGGGCGCAAATGAACAACGGCCTGCCGGATGGCGTGCTCGGACGCATCGGGATCGACGCGTTCTTGCGCAACGGCGACGTGCTCTACGCCACCATCGAAAACCGCAATCCAGTCGGCCAAAAGCCCAAACCGGCCACCGCGCCAAGTGGCGACGATACGCCGCGTGAGGCTGGTCGCCGTGACCACGAAGCAGCAGCGGCCGCGGCAACGGCGGCCGAGCAAAACCAACCCGAGCCAACCGCCGAAATCCTCGCCGACCCGGTCGCGCGCATGCAGTGGCAAAGCGGCGCCGAGGAAGCCCAGGACCCGAAGCGCCGCGCCCGCCGCGGCATTGTTGGCGGCGAGGTCTACCGCAGTGAGGACGGTGGTGACTCGTGGCAAAAGACGCATGCGGACGGCACGTCCGCCGGCGGCAGCCCCGGCTATTACTACGGCCAGGTGCGCATCGACCCCAACGACCAGGACACGCTCTACGTGCTGTCGGTGCCGGTCTACCGCAGCCGTGATGGCGGCAAGACCTGGACGCCGGGCGGCCGCCGGGGTCGCGGCCGCGGCGCCGCGTCGTTTGGCAGCGGCCTGCACGTCGACCACCACGCACTTTGGATCGACCCGCAAAACAGCGAACACTGCCTGCTCGGCAACGACGGCGGCATTTCGGTGACGTGGGATCAAGGCAGCAAGTGGGACCACCTCACCCACCTGCCGATCCTGCAGTACTACGCCATCGGCGTCGACAACCAGACGCCCTACAACATCTACGGCGGTCTGCAAGACAACGGCAGCTGGGGCTTCCCGATCCACGGCGCGACCAGTGCTGGCATCGAAGCACTCGACGCGTTCAAGGTCGGCGGCGGGGATGGCTTCTATTGCGTCGTCGACCCGAGCGATGCCGACGTCATCTACTCCGAATCACAATTCGGTGGCATGATGCGCCAGAACCGTCGCACCGGCAAAACGCAATCGATCAAGCCGCGCACGACCAAGGGCCAGCAGCCGCTGCGGTTCAACTGGAACACGCCGATCGTGCTGTCGCCGCACGCCCCGCATACGGTCTACACCGGCAGTCAATTCTTGCATCGCTCGCGCAACCGCGGCGACAAGTGGACGACGATCAGCCCGGACCTGACCAGCAACGACGCGGCCAAGAAGCGCGGCAACGTGCCTCACTGCACGATCACGACGATCAGCGAGTCGCCGCTGCAAGAAGGCATGCTGTGGGTCGGCACCGACGACGGCAACGTCTGGCTCAGCAAAGATGATGGAGACCGCTGGATCGACATGAGTGACCGCTTCCCGGAAGCAGTGCGCGACCTTTGGGTCTCGCGCGTCGAAGCATCCCCTCATGACCAGAAGACCGCGTTCGTCAGCTTCACTGGCTATCGCGAAGACATCCGCGGCGCCTTCGTGTTCCGCACCGATGACTCGGGCGACACCTGGATGTCGATCCGCAACAACTTGCCGGAAGAACCGGTCAACGTCATCAAGCAGCACCCCCGCAACAGCAGCGTGCTACTGGCCGGCACCGAGGCGCACGCCTACGTGTCGATCGACGACGGCGCCCACTGGAACGTGCTCGGCCACGACCTGCCGCGTGTCCCGGTTCATGACCTGGTGGTGCATGCGAGCCACGCACACGTGATCGTCGGCACCCATGGCCGTGGTATCTGGGCGCTCGACGCGAGCGCGCTCGAAACGCTGAATGCCGGCTCGGTCCGGCAACAACTGGTGGCACTGCCACCGAGTGACGGCGTGCTTTTGCGCGGTGCCTACGACCGCGGCTACGTCGGCGCGCGGCAATGGCGCGCCGCCAATCCGTTCACGACCGCGACGTTCCGCTACATGCTCTCGCAGGACAGCGATAGTGATGTCACGATCGAAGTGCTCGACGCGACCGGCGGCGTGGTCTGGGAAACCAAGGGCCCGAGCGATGCCGGCTACCACGAAGTCGCGTGGAGCAGCGCCCGTGGTGGCCGTGGCGGCCTTGGTGGCTTTGCCCGCCGTGGCGGTGGCCGCGGCGGCCAACGCGCCGGCGAGTTCGCGGTGCGGATCTCGCGCGGCTCCTCGACGTCGACGCAACCGTTCGCCGTCCACGACCGCACTGGCGGCTCGGCCGTCATCGGCCAGTATCCCGGTGAAGAACTGGTCGAAGAAGAGCAAGAAGGCGGCGGAGACGTGCGCTAGACACCAAGTCTCGCAGCGGCTGGTGCGACCCGCAGCTCGGCTGCGGGCACCGCACGCAGGCAGGTGCCGCAGCTCGCGCCATTCTAGGAAACCCGGTCTAGGCGACCCAGACTCGGAAACCCAAACTCGGAAACCCAGACTCGGAAACCCAGACTCGGAAACCCGGTCTAGGCGACCCGGTCCAGGCGACCGTGAAGGAGACCGTCGACGCCTTAGTCGATGATGAAGTCGTCGAACGAGATGTCCTCGTCGTCAAACTCGTCATCGCCGAGCATCACCGCCTGCATCTCGGCCATCATGTCGAGACGCAGGATGGCTTCCTGCTGCTTCGGCGTCGCCTTGTCGAAGCCTTCGACCTCGAGGTGCTCAGCCGTCATGTCGTTGAGGGCGAACAATGCCAGGCGCGCCGCATTCAGTGCCGCCAACCAGGCGTTGACGTGCTCGTGTGGGACCAGCAGCACCGAGTTTGACGTATCGGGGATCTTGCGCAGTGCACCGAGGTCGCGCCGCACCAATTGCGCGCGCGACAAGAACAGGCGCTCCAGCTCGGGCACCGCATGCTCGCGCCAATGCTCTTCGTCCTCTTCCTTCGAACAGGTCTCAGGCAACAGGCGATCACGCACCCGTGCGTCGGAGCTCTCGATCAACATCGGCACCCCCTTGAGGGTCTCGACTGCCGCAGGCGTGAGGTCTCCAAAGATGAAGCCCTCGTCGACGCGCGCCGCCCACATGCTCATCGGGCCCCCTGCTGGGCTATCGCCGCGGCACTCAAGTTTCGACCTTCTCGAGACTGGTCAGCAGATGATGAGCCTGCAGCTTCTGCGCATACATCTCAGCTTGCTCGCGGGCACCGGTCCAAACGATCGAACGGCCCTTTTTGTGCACTTCCATCATCAGCCGATTGGCCTTGCTGTCGCTGTAGCCGAAGACCTTCTTGAACACCTTGGTGACGTAGTTTTGCAGCGTCACCGGATCGTCGTGCACGATGACGTTCCAAGGAGTCGCCAGGGACGTCTTCGGACTCGTCTTCGTATCCGTCTTCTCTTTGGTTGCCGCTCGCGCCATAGGTAGCCCGGGACTCTAACGCGGGAAGGCTCCCGGTCCTAGGCGCTCGCTGGGCGACCCCCGCAAGAAGCCGGCGGCGCGGCGGCCAAGGCCCCCCTGCCACCGGCAACCTGCCAGCGGCGACGCCTGGCCCCCAATCGCTCAGAGCCGCTCGACGTGGATGCGATTCTCTCCAAACAGCGGTATCACCAGACAGTTGCGCAAGCTGTCGTAGCCGAGGTCGGCCGGCTGCTCCAATCTGATCGGTAGGGCGGCGCCAACACCAGTCAGGCCAAAGCGATAGACAGTGCGCCCCTGCCACGAGGTCGCAAACCACGTCGGGGTCGAGGTCTTGGTGCCGTCCGCGGCTGTCGTCTCGACCTCCGCTCGCACCAGACCATCCAGCTGGTTCTGCGGAGCCTTGCCCAGGTCGGTTCGCACGCCGCGATAGTCGACTTGGTAGAACGAGCCGTCGAGCCAGCTGACCACATAGATGCCGCCGGCCTGCGCGCTGAGGCCGTTGGGCTGACCCAGTTCTGGCCCCTTGGCAACCACCTCGGCCTTGCCAGCAGGTGTCACCTTCCAGATCGCGTCGGTGCCGGTCGCTGCGAAGCTTTCATCGAGGCCGGTGTCCGTGCAGTAGATATTGCCATCAGGACCAGCCGAGACGTCGTTGACGAACGTGGACCCCGGGATCTCGACCGCGCCCATCGGCGCACCCGAGTTGCGGTCGAACTTGCGCAAGCAGTCAATGTCCGCGACCCACAGCACATCGCCGGCTATGGCCATGCCCTTTGGCGCGTGCAGCGTGACGCCGGTCTGGTCGCCGGAGATCCACATGCTGCGGGCACCGGTCTTCGGCGAGACCTTCAGGATGAAGCCGTTGCCGTCCTTGGCAAGCGGTGCACCATCGATGTTGCTGACCAAGTAGACATCGTTGGCTTGGTCGTAGTAGCACGACTCCGGAGTCGAGAAGTTCGGCTCAGGGTCACTACCGCAAGCGGTGACGGACATCGCCAGCAGCACCAAACACGTTGTTTTCGTCACGCTCATCATCACCATGTCTCCTTCAGGCCGCCCATCTTCAGAACTTCGCGCCACTCGTCCCTGGTCACCGGCTGCACCGACAACCGGCTGCCGCGCGCCAACAACATCATGTCTTCCAGCTTCTCGTTCGCCTTCAGCATGTCGCGCGTGATCGGCTGCTCCATCGCCGCGACATGGGCGATATCGACCACGAACCAGCGTGGGTCGGCCGGATCACTGCCGACATCGTAGTAGTGGTCCGAACTGTCGAACTGGGTCGGATCCGGATAGCCCTCCTTGACCACCTTGGCAATGCCAACCACCGCCATCGGCTTGGCGTTGCTGTGATAGAAGAGCACGCCATCCCCTAGCAGGATGTCGTCGCGCAGCAGGTTGCGCGCCTGGTAATTGCGCACGCCACTCCAGAATGTCATCTTGTCCTTCTTGAGCTGATCGAAGCTGTAGGCCTCGGGCTCCGACTTGAACAGCCAGTATCGACGGGGACGCTTTGCCTTGCTGGGTGCCATTGGCCCGCCACCATAGGTCTGCGGCCCGGCGATTTCTCGCCCGTCTTTCTCAGGCGGGTTTCTGCAACTGGCTTGGCGAACAGGCTTGCACCTCGCCAGCTGCTACTTCCAGAAGGCTCGCAACGCTGCCGAGTTGCCCTTGTTGAGTTCGAACCCAACCGGCTGCTCGCCACGCCCCTTGGCAATCAACGGCTTCGGCTGCTCGCCTTCCCCGGTCTCCGGGTCGGGATCCCAGAACGCGAGTAGACCCAGCTCGTCGCCGGTGCGGCGCGTCATGCGCAAGACCCAGTCGGGCTTGTCGAGGTCGAAACCCGTGCGCATGTCGACCGCCTTCTTGCCGGCGAAGTCGCGCAGGATGTCGTAGGCGAAGTCCCCGACCTCGGTGCGGTCGCCCTCGGCACCTTCGAGCAGCCATTTGCCATCGGCCTGCATCGCGAACACGCGCTTTCGGCCATCGACATGCTCAAGTTCCATGCGCTCGATCGTTGCTGGCTGGCGCTGGATCTGCTTGTCGCAGTAGACCAACCAGCTGCGCTGCAACGTCTCAAGCGGCATCTTCTGCACCAGCGCCACGTTGTCAGGCTCGTCACTGCGACACGCGAACACCAACGGTTCTTCGTCGGATCCGAACGCCATCGGCACGTCCTTGCCAAACCACAACGTGAACATCTCCTTGCTGAGGGCGCGCCGGGTCGTCACCGACCAGCGGGCGCCATCCATGCCGTAGCGGGGATCGCTCGAACGGGGTCGAATCCCGTCTTCGCTGACGAACGCGCGCGCGACCAATTGATGCAGGGCATGTGCCGCTTCGTTGACCGGCGTTGGCGACGTCTTGAACGGCACCGGTTCGACCATCTCCCAAGGACTGGTTTGCGACTTGCGCAACAAGCGGATGCGATCGCCACGGCCTTGGCCCGGATCAATGATCAGCTCGACGAGTTCTTCGAAGGTGCTATCACCCATCGGCACCAAGGTGCGTGCCCGCAGGTTGTTGACCGCGTTGACGAACACCTGGCCGTATTGCCGATTGTCACTAGTAAAGATGTGGCCACGACCAGGCAGCAGTCCGTAGACCTGCCCCTGTTCGAGCCACAGCTGCACCTTCTCTTCGCCGTAGGCACCCTGGATCTCGATCAAGATGTCGGGCTCTCGATCCGGCAGCTGCAACGTGCCAGGCTGGAAGTGGTCGACCCGCAACGAGGTCACTGCGATCACAAACTTCTGGGCGGCTGCCTGATCGGCACGACCGGTGACGGGCTCCTTCAGCTGCCACTCATTCTTCTCCAGCTTCAGCACCACGGGTTCTCGCTTGCCCTGACTGTTGGCCTGATCGAGACGCAGCGAAGAAACGTTGCCGGCCGCGTGCCGAAACACCTGACGTTCGCGCAGGTCATCGAGTCCGACGCGCATGCTTTCGATCAGGCCGGCACCGCCTTCCCAGATCCGGCTGTTTTCGGCGTCGACCATGCGCAGGAAGCGCGTGCCGCCGAGAGGCCCCTCATCACCGACCTCGATCTCGATGCGCTTGTCATCTTCCCACTCCACAATGAAGCGCAGTTCGGGAGTGGTTAGCCCGGTGGTCGCCCGCCCCTCTTCGGTATCGGGGTGCTTGGTCACCTGCATATTGGCCGAGTCCCAAGCATTGACGATTTGTCGCAGGTAGCCCATCGATGCGATGTCGCGCAACGGCTCCTGGATCTGGAAGCGACCGTCGGGAGCATGGCCCACCTCGATCGCCGGCATTTCGTGGAACTGCCAGCGAATCTTCGTGGCGTTGGTCAACGAACGGCCATCGAGCACCGGCCCCTGATCGATCTTCGCCACCGAAGGTTTGGCATCGGTGTACTTGAGCACGGCAAACAGGCCGCCCACGACCAACAACAGAATGAGGATTGCCTTGCCGCCCATGATTTCTCCGATCGTCGCTTAACGCACAAACCCTGCAGACCAACCCAACCACTAGTGACGGCGACGCCACCAAATCAACAGTCCCAACACGAAGAACGCGCCGGGCACCCAGATCACCTGCAGCCACCAAATACGTTCGTACTGGGGGCGCTGCACGTCGAGGCTATTCATCGAATAGCGCGCCGTCTCGATGTCGAGCAGCACCTTTCGTTCGGTCATCCAGTTGCAGATATTGAGCGCAAGATCGCCGAAGTGCGGGAACAGCTTGTCGTCGCAAAACTGACCGGCAATCACGATCGCCCGGCCGCTGCGTGTTGACGAGTCGGGCCGCTTGTTGTCGGCGGCGTTGCCGTCGTCCTTTGGCGCTGTTTCGCCGGGTTCTGTATCACCAGGTTTTGGGTCGTCGCCCTTGTCCGCTGCCGGGTCCAACTCCAAGGCAAGCCCAATGCCGAGCGGGCCCAGCCGGATCCCCTGGGGGGAACGGAAGTCCGGCTGGTCACCATTCATGATGCCAAGCCAACCTTCGCCGCCAGTCGCCAGCAGGTCCTCGATGCGCACGTTCTTCGGCTTGTCGCGGCGCGGATGCACCCACCGTCCCTGCAGCGCTTCGATCGTGCGGCCACTCTGGGCCAACCTCTTGGTGGTCGGATGGAACGGATTCAACTGCAGCGTCAGCCGCCGCACGCCATCGGTTCCGTCCATGCTGCCGCCACCCTGACCGCGGTCGGGGATGCGGTGGAACACCGGACGACGGCTGACTTCATAGCCAAGCAGTTCACCGAGCCGACCACCGGTCGGGTTCATGTCCGGGACGAATGAGAACGCGTAGTTGAGGAACAGGCGGCCACCGCGACGCAGGTAGGCGTAGAGGAACTCGGCGTCGCGCGGCAAGAACTCGCGATCGGGTTCGATGCATATCACCATCGAAGCATCCGCAGGAACCCCACCAGCCTTGCGCAGGTTGAGCGTACGCACTTCCAACCCGGCCTTGGCCATCGCATCGAGCAACAAGGTGTAGCTGTGCCCACCTCGCACGAAGTCGGCCGTCACCGAGTGACCTTCGATGAAGTAGACAACGGGCGTGCCTTGCACGAGCAGCGTCTTGAGGGCCGAGCTGATGCCCTTCTCGCCTTGGTAGCTCTTGAGCACCGGCAGCGTGCTGGACTTGCCAGGCTGCTGCTGTTGGCTGTTGCCCGCGTCGATCACGGCGAGGTCCGACACCAAAGACAACTTGCGGAAACGCCGCTCCTTGCCCTTCTGTCGCACCGTGACAATCAGCGCTTCTGAGTCCGCGCGGCTGTAGCCGAACGTCTGCGCCGCCTCGCGATAGGCCGCCGGCTCGGTGTAGGGGTTGTGCTCGATGACGCGAACGGTCTCACCACCGAGCGCCGCATACCGCTGCAGCAACAGACTGGTCAACTGCAGCAAGCGCGAACGGATCGCGACCACCTGCTTGGCGCGTTCGTCGGGAGCCTGCGCGCCCAGCTCGCCACTGAACAAGTGGAACTCGACCTCGGCTTCCTCGGCGCGCAGTTCGGTCAGCAGGTCCTCGGTCGCCGCACTAACCGAGTTGGCGCTCTGCGGCGTCATATCGATCAGCACCCGGAACGCCGGACGCGATGCGACCCAGACGACCATGACCCAAACCAGCAGCATCAGCACTGCCGAAACGGCCAGATTGGTCCAGACTCCAAAGCGACGCAGGTTCATGCGAGCCTCCGCGACGTCAAGCTGGTCCACGTCAAGAACAGGAAGAATCCGATCCCGCCCAGATAGAACGCCACCTGGCTGGTGTCGATCAAGCCGCGCGCGAACCAGTTGCTGAAGTTGCCCTGCACATCCATCTTGGCCAGGAGTTCGCGGGCGTAGTAGTTGTCACGCCAGTCTCCGAGCGCCTGCATCAGGATGCTGCGTCCGTTGACCATCGCACCGCTAAACAGGATCGTGACGATCGCCGCGAGCAGCACGTTGTCCGTCAGGCTGCTGGCAAAGCAACCAAACGCCAACAAGAAGCCGCTCAGCAAGAACATGCCGAGGTAGGCGGAGAACACCGGCCCGAACGCGATGTCGGCGTTGAAGTAATCCGGGTACTCCATCAAGTGCAGCAAGACCACACTTGGCAACCACAACAACCCGAAGAACACGGTCGCGGCCAACCATTTGCCGATCACGACTTCACTGTCGCGCAACGGCGCGGTCATCAACGTCTCGATCGAACCAGAACGTCGCTCTTCGGCAAAGCAGCGCATCGTGACGATGCCCGGCACCAGCAGCACCATGTTGAACGTGCTGTTGACGCCGTAGGTCGCCGCGGGGAATTGGTTGACGTCGGCGCGGAACGTCGCGAAGTAGTAGACGAGGTTCGAAACCTCGGAGCCGCGGATCAGATAGAACAAGAACGCGATGATCCAGCTGACTGGACTGACCGCATACGACAACAGCTCCTTCTTGAGCGTGGTGACGGCGCCTCTCATTGCGCACCCTTGGGCAGTTGGGGATCTTCGTTCATCGGAGCGTCCGCAGCAGGATCACCAACTGCAGCCATTTGCGGTTCCGGATCTTCGGCCTGTTCGGCTCGGTGATCGAGGCCGTCGGTGATCGAGTAGAAGTATTCTTCGAGAGTCGGCAGCTCGAGCTTCAGCTCCTGCACGGCAACCGCCGCAGCCTGCAGTCGCGTGCCGAGCGCCAACGTCGGGTCGGCACCAGGCTCGACGTGACAGGACAACGAAGCCATGCCACCATCTGGTTCGTCAGCCGTGATCGCGATTGTCTCGACCACCACACCCGGTAGCACTGCGACAATCTCGCGCAGCAACGCTCCGGCACAACGTGCCGTGACGGACAACAACGCGCGCGTACTCTGCTGCACCAGCTGATCCGGTTCGCCATCGGCGCGAATCGTGCCGCGGTGGATCACGATGACGCGCGAACTGACGTCCTGCACTTCGCCGAGGATGTGGCTGGAGAACAACACCGTGTGTTCGGCGGCCAACTCGCGCACGACCTGCTTGATGCGGCGGCGCTGGTTGGGGTCGAGACCCGAAGTCGGCTCGTCGAGCACCAGGATCGGCGGGTTCGCGACCAGCGCATCGGCCAGGCCGACCCGCTGGCGATAGCCGTGGCTGACCTGCCCCACCAACTTGCGTTGCACGTCCTCGATGCCGGCCTTCGACATCGCGCGACTTACCGCCAGCTTACGTTCCTTGCCGCGCACGCCTTTCAGCTCCGCGCGATAGCGCAAGTATTCGACAACCCGGAGGTCGGGATAGATCGGAACTTCCTGCGGCAGGTAGCCGATGTGTTTCCGCACATCGAGCGAGTGCTTTTGCACATCGAAGCCTGCTACCTCGGCGAGACCCGACGTCGCCGGGTGGTATCCGGTCAAGACACGAATGGTCGTGGTCTTGCCGGCGCCGTTGGGACCGAGGAAACCGACGACTTCGCCGCGACCGATCTCGAAGGAGACCTTGTCGACGGCAATCGTCGGCCCGAAACGTTTGGTGAGATCGACTACTCGAATCATCGTTGGCACGCGATAGCCCAGCGAACCCTTGCACGTAACAGAACCAACTGCCACGCAACTCAAACCGCGCGGTCTGACCAACACGCGCGGAACCGCATATACGAGGGTAGTCGCAGAAACGACGAAGGCCAGCATCGATCACGCGGATCGGCGCTGGCCCCAGCAAGAAGGGTGCTACGGGAGTCTCAGAGTCGAACTCCCAAGATGGCGAGCCAGATGCCGAATCCCAGATAGCCAGGCCCAGATGGCGAGCTCCAGATGGCCAGCCCCAGATGGCGAACCCGAAGGCAAACTCCGGAGGCCAAACGTCGACGCCGCTCACCCGCACCGCCTCCTCGGGCAGCCGGCAGCAACCGCCCACCAGGCGGCATCACTCAGAGCGTGAAGGTGACCGTCGTCCGGTTGCTGGCCTGCATGACGACCATCGCCGGATCGAAGATCACATGCGAGAAGTCCATATGCACACCAACCAACGCCGCCGGGACCAATCCGGCCGGCAATACAATCGACGAACGGCCCTCGCCGCGCGCCCCAATCGTGCCAAGGGTGTCGACAAAGGGCCCCGCATTGGCTTGCTGCAGCATGCCCACGGTCAAAAAGTCTGCCTGCAACGGCAGGGTCACTCCGCCAGGCAGCACGGTGCCCGGCGAGCTCCCGCTAAACGAACCCAGCAGCAAGTAGGTCTGCCCGGCCAACGAAGAGTCCACCAGGTACTCGAAGTCAACCTGCCCGCCGGCCACGGAAAGCTCCTCGCCAGACCATTGCGAGCGGTCGACGCTGTGAGCCTGAAACAAGATGCCGGTGCCCGTGTGGGTGTAGCTCCAAACGGTCTGCCCGGTCGACGTCACTTCAAACATCCTCTTCTGCATGCCGCTGCAGATCAGCGTGTTGCCGTTTGCCAGTCGCTGGGCGCTGGACACAAACTGCGAGAAGAAGCCGGGCTCCTGGAAGGTCCAAAGCGGCGCCAGAGGCCCATACCTACCCGTCACCGGATCCAGCTCCGGATCGCCAGCAGCATTGACCGGCACCACGATCTCATACACCGCCGACTGCGTGGACGTGAAGACGTTGTTGAACACCGTGATGTGACCGGCGCCGACCAAACCAGGGCGAATGAAGCGCGGGTCGTGCTGTCCGTTCAACCGCTTGTTAAACAGATTGCCCGAGTCATAGGCCGCCGGATTCCCCCACCGATACAGCAAGTCGCCGCCCTTGCCACGCTGGCCGCCAACATGCCCAGCAGCCTCGGCCGTCGTCGTCGAGTGATCGATCAAGTAGATCTCATCCTGTGAGCGGCAGCTCAGTACGATCCAGTCATTCGCGGCCTCGTAGTCGAGACCATTGCTATGGTTCCAATCTCCATCCGCCAAGATCGCAGGCGGGTAGTTGATGTCCACCAATTCCGGGTGGTTTGCGATCACGCCGTAATTGGGCTTGGTGGCATCAAAGTCCTGGATGACGTGGTCCATCAGGTGCCATTCCCAAACAACATCGCCCGTCGTCAAGCCAGTGCGCTGGATTTCGAGAATCGAATCCGGAAGCCACACCGTGCCAGTGATCGACGCCGGATCGCGACCGGCAGCAATCGCATTGGCGGGAGTTTGAATATCCCACGTGATCACCAGGACGTTGCCGTTCGGCAATGGCTCGATGTCGTGATGCATGGCGCGCGTCGCGTTGCCGATCACAAAGTCCCAAACGATGGTCCCATCCAGCGTCATCTGCTGCAATTGTCCGGTCGACCCGGGGATCGACACGACCCCATTGGCAATTGCGCGCAGCAACGTGCCGTCGTCGAGCACGTGAACGGTTGAGCTGTTGGTCCCCGGCCAGGCATGCACAATCGCGCCTTGGCCATCCACCAACTGCGTCTGGTTAACGCCAGTCGGCGAGAACAAGCGCAGCCCGGGCGACTGAGCGGATGACGCGCCAACGATCAGCAAGAATGCAAGCAGCGAGAGCCTAATGGTCATCCCCGCATGATAGCAGACCGGAGACGGCCAAAGCCCTGTCACGCATGCCGCCACGCGTCGGGCGCCGGCCTTCGGCTGAACGGTACACTTTGGTGACCGGCCAGCAGACCATGCGACGTGCTGCAGCATTTCTGCGCAACGTCTTTGCATGGTCCGCTGCGGGCGCAGCCCGCAGCTGCCGTGACTAGTTGCCCACAGATGGAGAGTCCAACTGCTCAAGCCGCTCCAACGCCTTCTCAGGCGTCAACAGCGCACGCTCGTAGCGCGGAACAAAGACGTTTCTGACCCAATCCATGTGGGGTGGCAACTCGCGATCGCCTTGCCACTTTGAAGCGAATAGCGGTCGGAACCTATGCCAGTCTGCATGACGACCGGTTTCCAGATACTCGCGCGCTCGCACGAGGGACATCTCAATCGATTGGATCCGATCGAGAACCTGCTTCGCTTTTGCGCTGCGTGCGTCCATGAGTCATTTGGCCATCGAAAAGGCTTCTATCCTGAGAAGGCCGTCACCGATGCTCGACATCGAGAGCGTTGACCGGCTTCGTCAGGATAGACTTGATCCTATTGGCCTATCAGCTGCGGTGTGAAGCGTCGCCGGCTGCATGCTCTTTGGTAGCGGCTTGCGACAGAGCGTCGATCGCCGCCTCGAGCACATCAATGCGCTGCAACGTCCGGCGATGTACCTCGACGAAGCCACTGCAGACTACGGCGACCGAAACGACGAACGGGCCACTGTAGATGGTCTCGACACCCACTTGGCTGAGGACGAGCATGCCAAGCAGCACACAGATGACTACAAGAATTCTTAGCCAGCCAATCGTCATGTCTTCCTCATCTACCGAACGTCTGCAACGATCAGCTGCAATGCGAAGCGCCGTCAGTCTGCATCGTTTCGTTCGCCTGCATCATCACGTGCCCGGAGCAACCGCGCAATCGCCTGAATACCCGATTCCATCTTAGCTCTCGCCGAAGAGTTGGCAGAACGCACGCGCATGGCTGGTGGATGGAACCCATCCTGCACGACTGCTCGCTCAACCCACAACACAACGTCGTCGCCGATCCCCCTGTCGTCGTAGCCGAGCCCTCTGTCGTCGTCGCCGAGGTCGTGATGCCACCGGCCTTGCCGACTCGGCCGATACCGACAACGACTCGCTGGTCTTCGACGCCTTCGAAATGGCCGATTCGGCGTCGAGGCGCAAGCGCGCATCTCGCAGCCTGCGAGCGCCAGCGGAATCGGCCGGCAGGGCCCTAGCTTCGATCGCCCGGGCGTCGAGAACCTCCCTGCCGAGTAGGAAGCCACCTCTAGCCTGTCCCGCTATCGCGGCATGCGCAGCTCGATCGCTCCCTCATTGAGTCCAGCCGGCAGACTGACCGGCCCGAGCTCGGCAGTCTTGTCACCCACCGTGGCGACCACACGGAACTGCGCGTACGGCGCCGGATACAGCTCGCAAGCCCCGCCAGCATCAGTGCGCAACCCGCCAGGGTGGGAGTATCCTTCGCCGCGGATCCTCATCTTTGCATCGGGCACCGGCTTCCCGTCTGCGTCCGACAGATGCAACTGAATCCGGCGCAGCGGGAACGCAACGCGCACCTCCAGTTCGTCGCCCGGCTGCAGCTGCCATTCGTCCGACAGGACGATGTGAAACCAACCGGGACCCGATTGCGCCGGATACGTGAACGAGAAGCCATACCTTCCGGCCGGCACCAACCCTGTGAACACGCCGGCCGCGTCCGTACCGACCCGCAGCATCGGCGGCGACCCCGGTTCCTTGCGACGCAAGAAGCAGTGCACGTCAGCAAGTGGCTCACGGTCCGCCAGCACCAACCCCCGCAGCGTGCCAGGCAGCAGGTGGCCAACCTCGACATCCACCTGGCGCTGCTCGCCCGCGGCCAGCACGACCTGCTGCAGCGGCAACACCACGTAGTTGGCGTGCACCGAACTCGTGCGCAGCCAATAACGAAGTGATAACGACCACTCTCCCGCTGCCAGGCCACCAATCGAATAGCTACCGTCGTCGCCAACCGTCACGGCATCGGGCGAAGGCAGCCCTTCCGCTTCGAGTACAAGCTCCACCGGTTTGCCGCCGAGGCTGGACACTGCGCGCAAACGGGCAACGGCTTCGGCCGGTCCAACAACTCCATGCACGCTGCCCGCCCGGACGACCTGCACCGTGTGCACGTCCGCTGAGGCGTTCACGGTCAGCGCGCCGACGTGGGCCACATGTTGCTCGCCGCGCACGCGCAGCTGGAACGCACCTGCCGGCGAACGCAAGGTCGCGCGGCCGTCGCCATCGGTCCGCATCGTCGCGTAGCACAAATGGCTCGCGCCCATCGAGCGGTCGCAATTGCGCAACTCGGTGACGTTCGTGGCCGCATCGAGCGGCGCATCGCCGAGCGCCAGCAGCAGTTGCACCTCACTGGCAACCATCGGTCGACCTTCGGCGTCCTGGACCAGCACGGCAGTTTGCAGCGGCGGCGCGAGTGCCACCCGCACAGGGGCACCTTCGACTTCGGGCAGCTGCTCAAAGCGAACCAAGCCACTAGCAGCCAGCCCTTCCTCACGCGGCAGCGCAAGAACGGCATAGTGGCCCGCGCCGAGCCGGTCGAGCAAACACACGCCGCCTGCATGCCGACCCCGCTGGGTCAGCCGCCGCACCGGCCGCAGGCCCGCCTTACCAGCAAACGCAAACAAGGTGTAGTTGGCAACAGCCAGCCCCGTCGCGTCCACGACCTGCACCTGCTGCCCGACACGTTCGCGCACGACGACGCGCACATCACGTTGCCCCCAAACGAAGCGAGCATCGTCGTCAGGTGCAACTCGTTCGAAGCGAAGCTCGGGATCGAGAACGGACAACCAAGCGCCTGGCTTGCTGTTCGGACGCTCCGGCACGGGCGCGGCGCGATGGATGCGAAAGCTGCCGTCCGCCCTCGAACGCGCCCTTCCCCGAGCGCCATCTCCCGTCGCGCTCAGCTGCAAACCCGCGACGGGGCGCATGGCACGGTCGACCACTGTGCCAGTGATATCGCTTGCCGGGTCGGGACGCTCTACAACAACGCGCAGCGCGTGCTGCGACTCGCCGACTGCAAGCTGTGCCGTGCGTGGCTCCACCAGGGGGCCGGTGTTCTCGACCGCAATCCACCACTCACCGGGGTACGCGACGCCGTCAAATGCGAACCGCCCGGCCGCGTCGCTTACCGCGCGCAGCGTGTTCTCCGTATCGACAACCGAACGCAGATGTTGTTCGAGCTGGAGATTCAAGAACATCAGCTCGACTCCTTCGACCGGCGCGCCTTTGCGATCAACCACTTCGCCCGCAACGCGGATCGCAGGCAGCATGTGCACATCGCCGAGATCGACCACGCGGCCGCGGTCCGGTGCAGCCCACGCGCCCGTTCGAGTCGCAAACCCTTCGGCGCGCACAACCAGCTGCACTGCGTCCGACCACGAATCGTGCCGACACGCCAGCTCGAACCGCCCGTCGACTTCGGTCATGCATTCCGCGACGACCGCGGGCTCCGCAGTACCCGCAGCCGCGACGCCGAGCTGCAACTCGCAGCCGACCAAGGGCAGCTTGGCCTTGCCGTGAACGCAGCGCCCGCGCACCACAAACGTCGGCTCGCCTTCGCCTGCCTCATCGCCAGACTCTTGCCCACGCACCACGAGCCGTTCCGGAGCGGCTTCAGGATCACCGTCGACAGCACGGTCACCGGATGCGACCCGCGGATCGCTGACTGCGCCGGACATGGGCAGGTTCGCGTTCGGCGCGTCGACCCAAAAGCCCCAGAGCAACAAACCGGCGACCAGCACCGTCACAACCACCAGTATGCGCAGCATGTGCGCATTCTACGGAGCGCAGTGCTGCCTTGGGCACAAAGGATTGCGCGATCAGTGCTGACTCCTGCCCGATACCACGAGCAAACGACTCAGGACTTCGTGTAGTTGGGCGGCAGCCTGCTTGATGTGCCACCAAGGGTGACGCCCGGTGAAAAAGGAACTGGGTGGCTGGATTTGCAAACTCAGAGTTGTTGTCTAGCTGCCGTTGAAGAATCGCCATCAGCGCACGCCCGTCCTCACGAAACCAGCGCAAGGGAATGTCACTGATCCCTTCAGGAAGCCCGAACGGTCGAAGCGAGGCCCGATACGTACGAGTCCCAACCTTCTCTGCACCAACGTCGAACGCAAACTCTGCCAGAGACGTGTGCACCACGCCGCACTCCGCAAGCAACAGACCATGCAATGCCTGATCTTGCTCATGATGAGGCAACGAATTCCGGCTCGGACGGCGACAGCAATCGCTGCCGTACCATGTGCCCGGTTTTGCACGATGGGAGGCGCCGCAAGAACTCCTCGCCTGGCAAATGCACGACACGTGAACGCCCGGCCTGCTTGCGATCACGGCACCGAAACGAAACGCCATTGCTGCCGACGCTGGGGATACCGAGCCTGCGCCCGCAAGCGCTGAGTGATGCGCACACCTTGCGCTTGTCGGCCCACAGCGAGTCGAGCACCAACTCTCTTGACCAGAAGTCGTTCGCTCAGAACTCCCATCGGAGCCCGAGGAACGGGCCATGCAGCAGGACATCGAAGTCGCTGACGATAGGTAGATACCAATTCCGACCGCTTCGCGCGTCCATCTGGAAGGCTCGGTAGCCACCGATAAAGGAGCATCGTTCACCCAGTCGCCAACTCGCGGAAGCGGCGAGACTCCAGGCCAGCGGCGTAGCGTCGTCGACTTCGAGCCCACCGCGTAGGGCGACCTCGAGCGTTTCGCTAAGTCTAACGGTCGCCAGCATGCCCACGTGGACGTCGACCCATTCCTCACTGACAGGCCCGAACCTGAGTTTGCCATCAACGTCCGAAAACGATGCACCTACCGCGCCCTCCAACCCGAACGAAGGGGTGCCCACCAGTCGGTGCAAGACACCCAGCTGAACCACGTCAATCTCAGCATCGAAAGCAACGCGCCGCGGCACGTTAAGTGGGTTACTCCCACGCACGCCAGTCACGTCCACGTCCGTCGACACGCGGACACGAAACCCATCGACGAACACCCCCCATGCGTCGCGCCACAGCTCGATTCGGCCCGCAAACGCAACGTCAGGGTCGTTGAGGCTTTCATCTTCGTTCACACGCAGCCCAGTAGTCACCACCTCGCCCCGGCTGGCGACGAGCCACGCGCTGGGCGTCACCCGCCCCTCCCACGCGGCAACCTTGGTGGCCGGCGAAACCTGACACGAACTGAGCCAGACGGCGACCGCCGACAACGCCACGATCGATCGAGCCGAGGCAGGTTTCATCATGGGGGATAGGCTCTCGACCATTGCGCGTAACAACACCCGCGATCGTCGACCTGGCCAACGAGTGCTCATTCAGGAGCGGGCTGCGCAGCAGAGGGTCTGCTGCAATGAGATAGCCGGGCGCCCGCTCTGCTACTTGAAGGTTTGCGTCTTCTGACCTTGCCCCGGTTTCACGGACACGGGGTTAAGTGAGACCGAACAAGAGCAGTTGCGAAACAGCAAGCGCAACCCGTCGCCCAGAACGATCGTCACCTCCCCTGCCTCGGCATCCAAGCAGGGGAACCCAACCTCGGCACACAGCTAGCAGATCATCGAGAGGTCGTATTGCATCGACAGCGTGCCTTCTAACGTCGGTGGATGATCAGCTGCGATGCGAAGCATCGCCGACTGCATCATCTAGTTGGAAAGCCATCCTACAACGGCACCACACACCAGCGCCCAAAGTGGCCAGATCTTGAGCAACCTGATTGCCCACTTCGTAGCGGGTGAAGGATCAGAGTTGCGCGACCTCGCATCATGCCACAAGGCGACAGTGACCAACGCACCGCAAAGTATCGATGCCACTCCGATCAGTGACCACATCGATACGGGAAACAGCAGCCAGACGTAGCTCACGAGCACCAACGCAACGGGGAGCAAGCCCTCATCACGCCAACTCCTTGCCTGCTCAACGCCATGGGTCATCGGGGTCTGTGCAACGTCAGTCACGATCAGCTGCGGTGCGCAGCATCGCAGCTGCATTGTGTAGTTGGACGGTGCCTAACGCCCAAGCTGTTTCGGGAACTCAACGGTATTCAGGCCCCACAGCTCATCGATGGGGATATCCCTGCGTGATCGCTCGCCAATGGCCGGCCCCTCCGCCCAGAGAAATGGATACACCGAGTACGCTCGATCGCCACCAAGGCTCTCGATCTCCTCGCGCCAACCTGGCCAACGGAGTCCCTGGTAGAAATCCTCCAAATCCCCATGAAACAACCAGTGCAGCCATGCTGAATAGGACTCGGCTATGTCTGACCAAGCCAAGGTATCAGGTGCGAAGTAGTAGACGTGCCCGAGGGGCCCGTCAATTGCTCCGCCGTTGACCGCGAAGAAGCCAGCAACGGCATCGTCTCCGACCAGCATCATGCCCCTTGAGCGGTGACCGCCATCGTCATCCAGAGCATTCCACGCATCGATCGCCCTCGGCAACCGGGCATTGCCACTACCCAACACTCGCACCCAGCCGCCGTCGACGAGCAACCCACCAGTCTCCAGGGCTAGTCCACCCATCGGAGAACGGCTCGAAATCTGGAGAGCCAGCAAGCTCCTCTCACCCGCGTGCCGTGATCCGTCCAACACGACAACCGGATTGGATGCATCAGAAAGCCACTCGCGAACGAGATCCATGCCTGGCTCGTCCAAGTCAATCAGGTGTTCGATCGGGCGATGATCCACCGTCTTCTGCGTGCAACCAGGAACAAGCGCGGCAACCGCACTCACTAGCATCAAGAGTCGATCAAGGGGCCGCATCCGCCCAACGTCTTTGGTCGATCAGCTGCAGCGCGAAGCGCTGTCAGTCTGCATCGACTTGTTGGATAGCGACCATACCGCCGACCGACGCTCCCGTCGCGTGCACTGACGACCGGCGCTCCGGTCGCAAAACTGCACTGCCGACCACACCGATGCATCATCTAGTTGGATGGCGCCGAACAAGGCTACGGCCGACCTGTCGCAAGACCGCCAATGAAGAATGCGAAGCCAAGAACGCACTCGCAGTGCGGACAGGAATACATCACTTCCTTCTTCAGCACACCGGCGGCGTCGCGCTGCACCTCATCCCTCTCGTCCTTTGTCGCAGACTCAAGTGACACGGTTCCTTTGCAATGAGGGCATTTGGGCATGATTCGTCTATCCAACTAGTAGTAGGCAACCGGCACATTCCCGTCGCCCCGCTCGCAGCCTATCCGCGCCAACCACCGGGACAAGCCCCCGCCGCCCCACCACCTACTGCCCCGAATCCGCATCCGGGAATATGCAAGTCGCATATACCGCAACAAGTGTTCATCGAGGCCATCGCCGACGTGGCGCAGGTCGTGACAGACCGAACTGGAACCACCAAGTCGGATGGTGCGGACTCGTTCCGGTCGTGTGGAAGGCCTGCGGCGCCACCGATGGGCGGTAGCTCAATTGGATCGTTTGCCTAGCTGACCCGGGGTGGTGCCACGAAGATCTCGGGCGCCGCACGAGGCCGAGAGGACCGCGACTCTTGTGGGCTCGCCAAGCTTGTCTTCCGGCCTTTCCCAGGCGACGCGGCCGTGGGCGACGTGCTCATGCTGGCGCCGCAAGAGTTGAGTCGCGGGCGCTCGGAGGTGTTGCAGCGGGTGACGAGCGCCCCCACTGCATCGCGTAGGCACCTGGCGCAACGACTCCCTGCGCCAGGATCTCGCTACTTCACTTCGAAGTCGGCGTCCTTGATGTCGTCGTCACCGGCCGAGCCGCCACTGGCAGCACCTGCGGTTTCGCCTTCACCCGGAGCCGGACCGGCTTCGCCGCCGGGAGCACCGGCCATGGCCGCGCCCGCTTCCTGGAACACCTTTTCGAAGGCTTCGATCGAGGCCTTCAGCTTGGCGACGTCGTCGCCCTCCATGGACTTCTTGAGGTCGGCGATCGCCGACTCGAGCTTGCCCTTGTTGTCGGCATCGAGCTTGTCGCCATTCTCCTTCACCTGCTTCTCGGCCTGGTAGACCATCGAATCGGCTTGGTTCTTCAGGTCGACCAGCTCGCGACGCTTCTTGTCACTATCGGCGTTTGCCTCGGCATCGGCTGCCATGCTGTCGACCTCTTCCTTGCTGAGCCCGGAGCCGGCTTCGATCGTGACCTTCTGCTCCTTACCGGTGCCCTTGTCCTTGGCGGCGACCGACAGGATGCCGTTGGCATCAATGTCGAACGTCACTTCGATCTGTGGCGTGCCGCGCGGAGCCGCGGGGATCTGGTCGAGCTTGAAGCGGCCGAGCGTGCGGTTGTCGTTGGCAAATTCGCGCTCACCTTGCAGCACGTGGATATCCACGCCCGGCTGGTTGTCGGCAGCAGTCGAGAATGTCTGGCTGCGGCTGGTCGGGATCGTCGTGTTGCGCTCAATCAGCTTGGTCATGACGCCACCGAGCGTCTCGATGCCGAGCGACAATGGCGCAACATCGAGCAGCAGAACGTCACTGACTTCGCCACCGAGAACGCCACCTTGGATTGCTGCTCCGAGGCTGACGACTTCGTCGGGGTTGACCGAACGGTTGGCTTCCTTGCCAAAGATCTCCTTGACGACCGCGAGCACCTTCGGCATCCGGGTCGAACCACCGACCAGGATGCAATCGTCGATGTCCGACGGCTTCATCTTGGCATCTTCGAGGCAGCGCAGCACGGGCGCGCGGCAACGCTCGAACAGGTCGTCGCACATTTGCTCGAACTGTGCGCGCGTCAGGTTCTCTGCGAGGTGCTTCGGACCGCTTTGGTCCATCGTCACGAACGGCAGGTTGATCGCCGTTTGGGTCGCGGAACTCAATTCGATCTTGGCCTTCTCAGCCGCTTCCTTCAGACGTTGCAGCGCCATGTGGTCGGTGCGCAGGTCGATGCCGTTGGTCTTCTGGAAGTTGTCGCACAGCCATTGGATGATGCGCTCATCGAAGTCGTCGCCACCGAGGTGCGTGTCGCCGTTGGTCGCCTTCACTTCGAAGACACCTTCGCCAACATCGAGCACCGAAATGTCGAACGTGCCGCCGCCCAAGTCGAAGACCGCGATCTTCGTGTTCTTGCCGGCCGACTTCTTGTCGAGGCCGAAGGCGAGTGCGGCCGCGGTCGGCTCGTTGATAATGCGCTCGACCTTGAGGCCGGCGATTTGGCCGGCGTCCTTGGTCGCCTGGCGCTGGCTGTCATTGAAGTAAGCCGGCACGGTGATGACCGCGCGGTCGACAGTTTCGCCGAGGTAGGCCTCAGCCGATTCCTTCAGGCCACGCAGGATGATCGCGGATAGTTCGGGTGGCGTGTAGGTCTTGCCACTGATCTCGACCTTGACGAGCTCTTCTTCGCCGCCAACGATCTTGTAGGGCACCATCTTCTCTTCGCCGCTGACCTCGCTGTGGCGACGGCCCATGAAGCGCTTGATCGAATAGATCGTGTTGTGCGGATTGGTCGCAGCCTGGCGCTTGGCCGGCGCGCCAAGCAGGCGCTCGCCGCTCGGAGTGAAAGCGATGACGGACGGCGTGGTACGCGCGCCTTCCATGTTGGGGATGACCTTCGGCTCACCACCCTCCATGACCGAGACAACCGAGTTGGTAGTTCCGAGGTCGATTCCGACGATCTTAGACATAGTTCCTTCCTGTGGTCGGCCAGACGCCACGGGGTGCGTGGAACAGGCCAACAATCTGCTGCAAAAACGCGCCTCGGACTTCGAGGCACCAATCGATCTAAAACAAATGGCGTGCCTAACGCAGTTCGAAGCTCTACCGACGGTGCAATAAGCACTTACGCGCGTCCCAAGCATCGACGGAACGCCATTCTGGCAGCCGCCCAGCGATCGCGCCCTGTCATCCTGGCATATCAGCACGCGCCCAGCCGCCACGGACAACGAGCACCAACTGTAGCAACAGCACGGCTGCCATGCCGAGCAACAGCGCCTGGTACCACGACGCCAGCCCGCCAGCTTGGCTCACCGCGCCCCACAAGATGACGGCAGCAATCGCAAAGGCGACCAGGTCGATCAGCATCGGCGCGATCATCGAACCGGCACCGTAACTCGCCCCGATCGCCGCCAAGGCGCCCGCAGCCAGCACCTGAGCCCACGCCGCCGTACCAAAGTAGAGCTGGGTCAGTTCGAGCACGCGGGCCGAGGGGTCTGGCAAGAACCAGCCAACCAGCGTCTCGCTGTGCTGCCCGTAGATGCAGACGAAAACTGCCCCGAAGGCCATCGCTTGCAGCGCCGCCCACAAGCCCGCCATGCGCGCGTCGCGCACTTGCCCGGCCGCCACGGCACGCCCCGCGTAGGCGGTCGCGGCATTGGCAAAGCCAAGGGACGAAAACAACACCAACGTATCCAGTCGCGTCGTGATGCCGAGCGACACCGTTGCCTCGTCGCCAAACTGACGCTGCACCAGCACCGTCAACGCGATCACAATGCTGGCGCGCAACCCGATCTGGATTGCTTGCGGCCACGAGTCCTTGAGCAACGGCATTGCAACCGGGTCGGCTATCGACTCACGAGCCGCGCGCAACGACAGCACGTGCGACCTCCGCCGCAACCACCACACGGCGACCAACGAAGCCAACGTGCGCGATGCAACCGATGCATAGGCGGCCCCGACAACTCCAACCGCCGGGATCTGAAACTCAGGCCAACCAAACAACAGCACGATGTCGAGCCCGAGGTTGAGCACGTTCGCGCCCAGCAACAACGCGAGCGGCATCCAGGCTTCGCCAGCGGCACGCATTGCAGCGGTGGTCTGCATCATCACGAACATCGACAAGCAACCGAGGTTGCTGACGACAAGGTAATGCACGGCATCGTCGCGAACTTGCCCGACCACGCCAGTGCCCTCGACTTGCCACACCGCCGGCAACGCCGTCAACACCGACACGAACAAGCCAAGCCAAACCATGAACCACTGCGCACGCACGTTGAATGCGCGTGCAGAGCGCTGCTTGCCTTCCCCAAGTCGGCGCGATAACTGCGCCAGCAACGCCGTCGACACGCACTGGCCAACGATCATCGGCAGGAAGTTCCAAGTCGAACCGATGTGTGCCGACTGCACCGCATCGTCGCCAAGACGACCGATGATCAGTAGATCCACCAGGTTGATCAGCGCATGAGATGCGAGGCCGATCGCCAGCGGCAGACCTTGCAACAACACGGCCAAGAACGGGCCGCGACGCAGGATGCGGTCGGGTTCGCTCACGCGCTACTTGCTCGCCAGCTGCTCAGCGAGCAGTTGCGCGTCGGCAAGGTGGTAGCGGCACATTGCGACATCCACGCCACTGCGACGGCCGGCGGCAAACAGGCTCTTGGTCTGGGCAAGGATCGTCGTCATATACTCGACATGTGCATCGACTTCCTTCTTTTGACCAACCGCTAGCGCGGCCTTCGCAAGACGCTGCGACCACAGCACGCGCGCTTGCAGGCCTGCATCGGGCCCCACCCAACCGCGCCCCTGCTGCTCAAGTAGCGCCGCATGGGCCATGAGCTGCTTGGCCGCAGCGTATCGTTCGAGTGCGTGCTCCGATGGCTTGGTTGCGAGCAGGTTCGCGGCCGAACCTTCAGTCGAAGGATCTTGTGGCGATGACTCGGGTGCCATGCGCGACCCGAGCAACACCGCCAACAACAAGACCCCAAGTAGCAACGGAACGATGCGCGCGACGATCTTCATTGGCACAGACTACGGCTATCGCGAGCAACCTGCTAGCAAGCCTCTTCGAGCCGTGTGACTCGCGGCCCCCTCGGGGCAGGCGACAATGGAGCGCACGCGGGTGCGCACGTGACGGCCCCTTCCCCCTGGTCCAGGGAAGGACGGCCGAGTAGCAACCACCGATCACGTGCAGCCAACGTTCGCAACGATACGATGGACCACCCGCCGCAACACATCCGGGCGACGGAGCCAGGCGCGTTATCGCAGCATTGGCCACCACGACCACAGGTCCAGTGCTTCACCGCGCACTTCGATCTTGACGGACTTGCCATCCGGCCCCGGGGAAATCCCAGAAGCCGCGAATGCCCTCTGCCAACTCGCCGTGACGTCATCAGGCACGCGCTCATGCCCCGCCGCAACAAGCTTGTCGGCGAACACGCGACACGCAGCGCGGGCCGCGCCCGCATCGATCGACTTGGTGATCGTCAACACAAAGGGCGACAACTTGACCGTTGCCGTGCATGGTCCTGCGACCGGCAGCGACGCGATCGGGGGCCAAGCCGAGCCCTCTGGCATGTCGGCCGCCAAACCAGCGTCGGCGTCCTTGGCCACCGCCAGTATCCTGGGCAACGTTTTGGTGGACTTACCCTTCACCAAGTTGTAGCGAACAACCAAAGAGTTGCTGGTGACCGCGATCTCGTAGCGGGGCCACCACGTGGTCGTCACCAAACGCCCGTCCTCAAACGTGCAGGCGACGCCACGCTTTTGCAGGTGGCTGAGCAAAACATCTACTTCAAAACGACCGCTCAGAGCGACCCAATCCAGTCGAGTCCGGCGGCCCCCGGTGCGCCTCATAGCCATCAAGCACTGGTCGACGCGCGCACGCCCCCACGTGCGAGCCAGTTCGAACGGCATTTCATCGGGCCTATCCACGGTTGCTTGCGCTGCCGACAAGATATACGGCGAGAGCGGCCCCTGAACTGCGGTCAGTTGCTTCCAAAGGCGACTTTCCCGCGACGAGCGTGTCGCTGCCGCCAGGTCTGTTCGCACCGGGATCCGGCTGGCATCGAGCAGGAACCACAAGTCAACCTTCTGCGGAAACTCGAGCTCCAACGCGGCCAGAGTTACGATCGGTAGCCTCGGCCCCTGATCGAACCGTGCGACGGCTTCCTGAGCGGCTCGACGCAGGAATGGATCCTTGCTGCGTCTGCTTACGACAAGCAACTCGCTCTTGGCTTCTTTCGCCTGGCGCAGTTGTAGCAAGCGCACGGCCAGTTCTCGATCCAGCTGTTCGCGGCGCGCCAACGGTGGCGTCGTTGCCGTGGCGGGCACTACCAAGAAGTGACGCAGCGCGGCATTGCTAGGATCGCGACCGAGCTGAGCAAAATGCCGTTCGGCGAGGGTCGCTGCGAGCAGGTCTCCTGGTCGGCGCAATAGCGGCGCCAACCAGTGCGCAGCACCGTCCCACGACCCCACCTGAGCGCCGAGCCCCCGAAGTCCGAATGCACCCAACACGAACGCCGAACCGCGAGTCTGCGACCCTGGGTTTGGAAACTGCGTCAACACACCATCCGACTGCACGACCCATTGCGTTTCCCAGAATGGCTTGCCGGCATCGCGGCGTGCGACCACTTGCTCGTGGGCCACAGGGTCCTCGTGGGACACGGGCCACGGCAACTCCAATTCTTGCGCCGTTGTCCACGCGGTCGTCGCGATGCACACCCAGCCGATCAGGAGTGGTTGCCTGGCGCATCGATTCATGCGCTCACCATAGCGATCGCTCTCGCACCAGGTCCACGGCGCACTTGCTGCACCCTTCCTAGTCCAAGCGGAAGCCTCTCGCCTGCGTCGGCGCCGGACCGAGCCAGCTCCCCTAGCTACCCAGAATCTCGCGCGCGCGATCCAAGATCTTCGACGGGCTGAACGGCTTGGTCATGTAGTCGTTCGCGCCGGCGGTCTTGCCAACTTCGCGGTCGCACTCTTGGCCCTTCGCGGTCAGCAGGATGATCTTGATGTCGTCGAGGGTCGCGTCGGCGCGCACTTCCTGCGTCACTTGGAAGCCATCGATCTTCGGCATCATCACGTCGAGGAAGACCAGGTCTGGCTTGTGCTCGCGGATCGCTGCCAACGCTTCTTCGCCGTTGCGTGCTTCGAGGACTTCGTAGTTGCCTTTCCTCAATACGAAGGTCAGCGACCGGCAGATGAACGGTTCGTCGTCGACGACCAAGATCTTGTGCTGACTCATCGTATGTTTCCTTCGACTGTGCAACGGATCACAACCGCGGTCACATCATCGGTTCCCATCTGGCCACGCCGGAACACGTCGAGTTCCTGCATGATCCCATCCAGGATGCGTTGTGCGGAGTGATTGGGGGCTAGTTGAGCCAGCAGCAATGCGAGCCGGTCTTCGCCGTACATCTCACCGTCGTGGTCCATCGCTTCGGGAATGCCATCCGTGTAGAGCAGGATGCAATCCCCTGGCTCCAGCAACAGTTGACGAGCCGTGTACTCAGGCTTCGGTAAGAAGCCGAGAATGACATCTTCGCTCTCGAGGCGCTCGACCGAGTCGGTTTTGGCGCGGTAGACCATCAGGTCGTTGTGGCCAGCACTGACGTAATCCACGGTGCGGCCGTTGGGCTGCACCGCGACCGCCGCGGCAGTCAAGAATCGCTCGGTCCGCGTCAGGTCCTGATACATCAGTTCGCCGACTCGCGAGAACACTTGTTCGGGCTCGTTGTGAACCAACGCCATCGTGCGCAACATGGCTCGCGCGCCAACCATGACCATGCCCGAGGCAAGGTTGTGACCGGAGACATCCGCGACCACGACCATCGTGCGACCATCTGACAAGGGCAGGTAGTCGTAGTAGTCACCGCCAACGGCACCGCATGCGAAGTAGTCGGCGGCGACGTCGAAACCATCCAGCACAACCGGCCCTTCGGGCAGAATCTGCTGTTGGATGGTCTGCGCCATCGCCAGTTCCTTGCCTAGTTCGGCGACCTTGCGAGCACCGAGAACGGCGCCGAGCATCGCCGCGAACGATTCGGCGACCTGGCCTTCCTCGTTGCCGAGTTGGGGTTCGCACGATTGGTCTTCGTCGGCCAGCGACGCGGTTCGGTCGATCAGGATCAGCGCGCCGAGGATGACCCGCTTATCGCCCGAACCATAGGTAACCGGCACGCCGAGGATTTGCCGTTTGGCCAAGGCTTCCACCGAGCCTTCTTCGCCCAGATGCTCCCCTTTGGGGACACTGCGCAGTACGACACCTTCCGCCGACAGGATCTCCTTGAGCAACCCCTTCATGGGTTGCATCGGCTCCAGGTCGATCCCGGTGTCGACGAGTTGGCGGTCGGCTTCGCCGGCATCGTGCACGATGACTTCGCAGTATTCCTTGTAGGGATCGCCAGCGAGATAGACCACGCGCTGCACACTCGCGGCGCGGTGACAGGCACGCGCACCCAGCGCGGCGATCTCTTTGTCGTCACCACCAGCGGACAGGCGCGGCAACGCCTCTCCCATCATCGAGACTTGTTCGAGCAAGCGCCAGGCGCTGCCGTTCATGCTCTCCATGTCGCTTTCCAACCGCTCGCGCTCGGCGATGGTGGTCAACAGGGAGCGAACCAATTCTAGCGAAGGGTCCGAAGCACCAATCGAGGCGACCAGTTCGCCACTCGGCACATGGATTCGGACCTCTTCCGCGTTGGGCTGCTTCTGACCGAAGCTTGCCGCACTGACGCCGTCCGTATCGAATACATCCACGGACACCCCCTCGAGCACGAGAGGGATCGCCTTCAGCAGCGCGTTGGAGTCGGGATGGATTGCCACAGGCTCCTTAGGTGTTCGCAATCACGCGCACACACTTCGTCAAACGCAGGCAATTCCACCCGTCTGCACGGTTGTATTGCACATCGTCCATGACCATGCGTGCGATGCGAATCCCAAAGCCGCCGACTTCTGTCGGCATGCCCATATCGAACTCAGATTCGTCCGAGTCATAGGCGAGCGGATCGAAAGCCGGACCTTGGTCTTTGAGCTCGACTTGCAGTTGGTCATCCGTCAGTTCGAAGATGACTTCGACCGGCAGCGCTTCATCGAGTTCGTAACCGTGCCTGAGCACGTTGGTCACCATCTCTTGAAGAGCTAGCAGGATGTTGTAGCGAGTCCCTTCCGGATCTTCGTCGAACTCGACGGAGTCAAGGAGAGTCTCACCTGTCTGCCAGACGAGGCGGAGATGGTCCATCGGACCAGTAAGTTTGATGGAGGCCTGTGCGAACATGGGCAATATGGCGTGTGCACCTGGCCTATCGGCATCGGGACCACTCCTCCTGAACCTACGCACAAGGCCGGCTCCGGAATCCGGAGAGAATCCGGTCTCGCCGTGGCCCTCGAGCAAACTCACGGTGGCACCAGATTGCGGCGCCGGCTAGCCTTCGACCTGCGGCAGCGAATGATCCGGAAACCCCGATGTCATCGTTAGCTGGAGGGCTGGGCTAGTGATCGACCGACAATTCCAATCGGAATGGCAGGACACGTGTCTCGTTGCGCAAGCACGCACGCGTCCCAGACTAGGATTGATGCTGTGGGCCAACCACATTGTTGGCGAGCCGGACTGCCAGGGTGGTCGCCACAAGGGTAGTGTTCGCCATAAGGGTAAGCGGTTGGCTGGCAACCGCACCGCGACGACGATCGCGATCCTGCTTGCGCTGATGCTGCTTGCTGGCTGCATGAGCACGGTGCGCCAGGCCAAGCCTTCCTACAGCGAGCCGAGCACCGTTTCGGCTAGCTCGATCTTCGCGAAGGGCGAACTCACCCCTGACATCGAAGTGCGACACCTAGCCAACGCACGGAGCGCACCCGCCCTGTTGCGCCGGTCCTGGTTGGAACTGCAACTCAATCAACCGCAGGCGGCACTCGACACGTCCGCCCAGGTTCTCTACGCAGCGCACAAGCCGTCGGCCAATGATGAGTCCTTCGCGCGCTATGTGCGTGCCGAAGCGTTCCGCAGGCAAGGAAATATCGAGCGCGGCAACTTCGACCGCATCCGGGCGCGCGAGCTCGCCCTCGATCCAGAACTGCAACGACTCCTACTGCCCACCGCGATGCCGGCGCCGGCTGGCGGCCCTGCGTGGGGACGACTCGCAATCGAACGACGCGCCTCGTGGCGGCCACTGCCCGCCAACCGCGGCAACCTCGACCGCATGCAGCAGCCACGACGAGTCACGATCCACCACTCGGCGGTCTACATCCGTGACCCGCGCCCGCGCGCGGCGGCCGCACAGATTGGCAAGATCCAGCGCGAACACATGCGCAACCGCGAGTATGGCGACATTGGCTACCACTTCTTGATCGACCCATCAGGCCGCATCTGGGAAGGCCGCGAACTGCGCTACCAAGGCGCCCACGCCAGCGGCAGCAACAACATCGGCAACATTGGCATCTGTCTGCTTGGCAACTTCATGCGGCAACGCAACGACGGGCAAGGTCCGACGCAGGCGCAAGTGCAATCGATGGAGCAGTTGGTGGTGCAGATGATGCGTCACTATCGCTTTGGCGGCGACGCGTTGTTCTGCCACAGCGACTTCAAGAACACCGCCTGCCCCGGCCCGCGCATGCAGCCGATCGTCAAGCAGTTCGCCCGTAAGCTGCAGGCACGCCTCGCCGACCTCGACCAGCCAGCCCGACGCGAAACTGCCGGCATCGCGATGCCTGCAGAAGAAGACGACGAGTAGTTCGCGTTCGGGCTCCGTCGTTGGGTCCCGCCCATGGTATGGCTCCCCTAGGGTGTGCCTCCCCCTCATGGTATGGCCCAGCAGTGAGGCTGCCCGCACAATACGCGCCCACCGCCGCAATGCCCCTCCGCGGCGCCACCTCGCGGAACCGCTGGACGCCAACAGGTGTAGCCACGCTGTCATGCTGAGCCCGTTGTCATGCCGATATCCTCGGCATGGCCCCCGTCGACCGCAGCCCCCCGCGCTACCACTTGCCTGGCGCCCGCAGCAGCTGTGCCCTCCTGACGCTGTTGACCGTGCTGTTGGCGTGGCCCGACCCGCCAACCGTCTACGCCGTCTTGGTCCGACCGGCCTACTTCGCGCTGCTGACGTGGTTCTTCTGGCGCACCCGCCAAGCTAGCCCGGCGCTGCATTCCCAGCCGATGCGACTGGTCTGCGGCGGCTTCTTCGTACTCTGGCTCGGCTACACGCTCGCGGCGGTGATCCACTTCAGCGGCTTCGAAGTCGAACACGCTGCCGCCGTCTACTTGCGCATGGCGTGCGAACGCGGCGCGTGGTTCTTGCTCGGCACGACGTTGATCTCTTATGGCCTGATGCTGTGGATCCCCGAAGTCATCAGGAGCCACAACCTGCTCGCGGCCCACTCCAAACGCCAACAGGGAGAACTGCAGCGCTCGGAGATTGCGCGCAGCGAACTTGAGCAACGGCTCGTCGAAGCCGACCGCCTGGCGATGCTCGGGGAACTCGCCGCGAGCATCGCACACGACTTGCGCAACCCGCTGACGATTGTCAAAGGCACCGCCGAATCCCTGTGTCGTCGACCGCGCACGGCCGCCGAAGTTGCCGAACACACCGATGTCATCCGGCGCAACATCGACAAAGCGGATGAGACCATTGCCAGCTTGATCGACCTGGCCAAGCCCAAGAAGAACGAGCCAACCATCACCGACGCAACCGCCGCGCTGGCGGAAGTGCAGGACCTGCTTCATGTCGAAGCCCATCGACGCGCCGTTCGCTTGGTCGTCGCGCCAGCGACCACCGTGGTAACCATCCGCGTCGACCGCACGCTGTTAGCGCAAGCACTGATGAACCTGTCGCTCAATGCCTTGCAAGCATGCGAGCAACACTGCGAAGTGCGCCTGCAGGCCCGCGCCTTCGGCGACCGGGTCGCGCTGGTAATCGCCGATCGCGGCTGCGGTTTGCCGCCAAACGTGCGCACCAGCTTGTTCCAGCGATTCTTCACGACCAAGACCTCAGGAACCGGGCTCGGCCTGATCAGCTGCCGCCGCATCGCCAGCGAGCTCGGTGGCGATCTCCGGCTCTACCCTCGCTACCGCGGTGGTGCCCGAGCCGTGATGTGGCTACCCAGTGCGAAGGCCTTGCCGACCGGCGCAACAACTGCCGATAAAGAGAGCACATGGCCCGCCACCAACTGCTGATCGTTGACGACGAACCCGACCTGCGCTGGATGCTGCGCGGACTGTTCGAGGACGAAGGCTTTGACGTCCAGGAGGCCGAGCACGGCAAGCAGGCGCTCGAATTGTTGCAGCAAGCCGCCGATGCGGGCCAGCTGCCGGACGTCGTGCTCAGCGACATGCGCATGCCGGAGATCTCTGGCCTCGAACTGTTGCGCTCGGTGCGACGCCAGTTCACCGACTTGCCGGTCGTCTTGTTGAGCGCCGTCGAAGACCTGGCAACTGCGGTCGATGCAATCAAGGAAGGAGCGTTCGACTACCAGGCAAAGCCGTTCGACCAAGAGCGCCTGAAGCTGTCGGTCAACCGCGCTGCGGAGCAGCACGCGCTGCGCCGCGAAGTGCAACAACTGCGCGATGCCCAAGCGACGACGCCGCTCGACTTTGGCCCAAGCCGACTCGCGCAGGAACTGCGCCGAACACTCGAAATCGTGGCACAGCAAGACACGGTCTCCGTTCTGCTTACCGGTGAATCTGGCACCGGCAAGGAAATCGCCGCGCGCGCCATCCACCACTTGTCGCCACTGCGCGACGGTCCATTCGTGGCGATCGACTGCGGCGCCCTGCCAGAGCACCTGCTCGAAAGCCAACTGTTCGGCCACGAACGCGGCGCGTTCACCGGCGCCGATCGCAGCCGCCAGGGCCTGTTCGTGATGGCCGATGGCGGCACGCTGTTTCTCGACGAACTCGGCAACCTGCCGCTGCCGTTGCAAGCCAAGCTGCTGCGGGCGCTGCAAGAACGTGTCATCGTGCCGGTCGGTGGACACAAGCCGGTGCCGTTTCGCGCTCGCTTGTTGACGGCCACCAACGCCGATCTGCAAGTCGACATCGAAGCCGGCCGCTTCCGCGTCGACCTCTACCACCGCATCGCCGAGTTCACCGTCGCACTGCCGCCGCTGCGCGAGCGGCCGGATGACGTCGTGCACTTCGCACGCACGTTTTTGGCTGAGGCCAACGTCGAGATGGGCCGGCGTGTCGACGGATTCACGGTCGCAGGGGAACAAGCGCTGCGCCGCTACCCGTGGCCTGGCAATCTACGCGAACTTCGCAACGCCGTGCGCCGCATGGTCATGCTGGCGAGCAGCAGCGAACTCGACGAATCGGATGTCGGCATCCCCGATGCGAAGTCAGCAACCACCCACACCGTGTCGCCCTTAGTGCATGGCAACGAAGAACAGCCCCTGGCGAAGCGCCTGCAAAACGCGACCAACGCCCTCGAGGAAGAAATCCTGACCCAGACGCTGGCCGCCTGTGACGGCAACAAAGCCGCCGCGGCCAGGACCCTGCGCATCGACTACACGACGCTGCACAGGAAGCTCAAGCGCCACGGCATATCGGGCACCTGAGCGGGGTCCTGAGTTCTGGTCTATGGCACGCTTGCCATGGTGTTGGCGCCAGGATCCATACTGCTGCCACGCCCTCGCCAGTGGACGAACCGCGATGCCATGGGAGGATTGCGATTCCGTGGCACTTGGCCCGTCGGGTGCT
>TARA_R110002072_G_scaffold534_8_pt1 | contig 57787 bp, 58 predicted proteins | sample TARA_R110002072 | Tara Oceans TARA_R110002072 (sample SAMEA4397118) | marine metagenome | biome: Polar Biome; feature: [SRF] surface water layer (ENVO:00010504); material: water (ENVO:00002006), including particulate matter (ENVO:01000060) such as... | depth 5 m | reverse complement strand
GTTAAAATTAAAAAGCTTATTTGAAATTCTGTCTCCGTTCTTTCAGGGTTAAACCGGGCTTTTTCAAAGAGATTCAAAACAAAAATGGTGCCCCGACGCGGATTTGAACCACGGACAAAATTAATTTTTTGATTGATTTTATACACTAATAGATTTTAGCAAGCACTTTAGAATTTCGCAAAACACTCTAGAGTTTCGCAAAGCACTTTAGAGTTTCGTAAAAGCTCTTTAAACCTCTTGTAAGAAGCTTTTTGCTAATGAAAAGTACCATATTATAGGAATAAAGTAAATTTAGATCATTTTAACGATCCAAACTCTTGGTAGTAAGACTAGCTTAATACCTTGTTATTATTCGATATTCTTATTTCTTCTTATTTACTCGATGATATTATTGAATAGCTAGAGACTACACTATTGTACGAACCTTTTCTGTAGGAGAGAAATGGCCAGTGAGTTAGACCCAAGGCTTTTAGAAGCTATTGAGAAAAATTCAAGTTGGATTGAAAAACGGTGCCGTTTTTCTGAGTTTATTCCATCGAGGTGTGAAGAGCTTGTTCAGGACACCATGTATGAGCTTATTAAGTCTAATGAGAGCTTTGTAAAAAATGACGTTATCTCTCCAAAGGCTTGGGTAAAGAGAGTCGTTTCTAATACTCTTTTAACTTATTCTAGAAATGAAGCTTTTAAGATTAAAGAGGAAAGCTTCGAGCATCTAGAGAAAGCTCAATATGATAGTAAGCTTGATACTCCTATAGAAGTTCAAGAGGCCTTTAGCTTTTTAAAGAAGAACTCTTCTGCTCGAGATCAGGAAATAATGCACCTCCATTTTATGGGAGAGCCTCATAAGGAAATTGCCACAATCGTCGGAATGAAATCGACAAGCGTAACTAATACTATTTCTAAACTAAACAGTAAGATATCAGAACATTTAAATAGAGGTTTGCATGAGTAATATTGATATAGAAAACTCAATTCAAAACTGGTGTAAAGAGATAAAAACCTCTAGGCCAATGTCTGCTGAAAGTCTTATTGCTATGGCTTCAAAGGTTAACAAAGAGCAAAAACAAAAAAAGCTTGTGGGCATGATTAGATTAACTTGCCTATTTCTAATGGCCTTTTCATCTTTGGTGTTTACTACAAACTTATTCTCTTTTGTTCTCCAAGGGGTATTGACCATTTTATGCCTTATTTTAGTTCTTAGGTATTCAAGCTTTAATAGTAAGCTGAGGGATCAAGATAAATCCTTAGATTTAACTTCTTTTTTAGACCACAGAAAGAAATTAACTCTTGAAGGTGTTCGGTTTTTAAAATTCACAAGACTTATGATTTATCCGTTACTAATACTCTTTTTAGTAAATAATGCTTTCGTTTCATTTAATAGATATGGTCTATGGGGATCACTTCTTACTTTTTTCATTTCAGTTCTTGTTACTAGGTTCATCTATAATTATTTAGAAAAGGCCATTAAGAGCTATCAAGAGAAACTTAACTCTCTAAGTTAAAAATAATTAAATTATCAACATTTTATTAAGGCCTTGCCCTAAGGAGATCCCTTGTCCTCAAAAAACCAAAAAAGTAATGATGGAGTCGATTTTGTCTCCCCTCTTTCGGATATCTTACTAATACTTATTGAGCAATTATCCATTTTCCTTGTTTTTGCTTCAAAGTGGGGCATTGGTAAAATTGCTCAAAAGTACTTTGGCGTTATACCTAACCAACCAGTAAAACTTAAACAGCTTAGATCAAATAAAAGATCGGTTAATACTGATGAGTTAGGCTATTCATTAAACAATAAATCAAATTTTAAGTTAACTAATTTAAATACGGGAAAGCATACTGCTGTAATTGGCTCCACTGGCTCGGGCAAAACTGTATGCCTACAAGTTCTAATTGATCACGCTCTTAGATCAGGTCGTCCAGTTATCTATTTTGATCCTAAGGCCAGTAAGGAATCAATCAGAACCTTTAGAAAGATGTGTCATGCTCAAAATAAGAAGCTGTATATCTTTTCAGATATATCTGAGAACGCTACGCCTTTTAATCCTCTTCTTGATGGAAGTTTAGATGATATAAGTGATCGAATTATAAATGCCCTTGATTGGTCTGAGCCCTTTTATAAAAATGAATCGATTAGTGCTCTAGATGAAGTATTAGAAGCACTAAGAAATAATGATCTTCCCATTACCTTAGAGAGAATTACTTCTGAGTTAACAAAACATAAGAATCTTAAGAATATTAAAGGTCTTGTTAATCAGCTATCTAAGGTATCAAAGAGTCCTTACGGAAAGCTTTTAAATTATGAAGGGAAGGATAGCCTAAGCTTTAATAGCTTAAGGCTTCAAAATGCCTGCATCTACATTGGCGTTTCATCGATGGGTCATAGCTCCAGTGGGAATATACTTAATAAAATCTTCTTCGGTGGCCTTTTGAATCACACTAAAGAAAGCCTCACGGGAAAAGTACCTGGGCTAATGAGACCTCTTGAAAAACCAATTTCAGTTGTCTTTGATGAGTTATCTAGCACTATTCACGAAGGTTTTATTGATCTTCAAAACAAGTGCCGTGAAGCAGGGATAGAGATAACTTATGCCACGCAGGGACCTTCAGACATAGATAGAATTTCTCCCATATTAACGCAGCAGATTTTTGAAAATACTAATAACCTCTTTGTTTTTAATCAAGTCGTTCCCGAGCATACTGAGTTCTTTGCTCGAACTTTTGGAACAGTTAAGAATGAAAAGAAAACCCACGTCATTGAAAATGATCGCCGTGTAGGAACTGGTACTGAGCGAGAGGTTGAAGAGTTTGTTGTTCACAGTAATATCTTAAGAAGTTTGAAGGTGGGCCAATGCATACTGTATCAACGTGTGCCTAAGCGTATTAACCTTCTTAACATTCGCCACTTTAAGGTTAATGAGATTGACCTTCCTGACACAAATGCGCAGGAAGGGCGGTCGAATTCTATTTTTAGCTAAGGAGTCTATTTGAGTTATCTAGAGCAAGTAAATCCTCTATACATTGAAATGCTAAGTCCCCTGAGGAAGTGGAAGATATTAAGTCTTAGTGATCTAAAGAAAGATACAGAGTATTCAGGTACAAGCTCAGGCTTTTATAAGGTGGTTAGTAAGTTAGAAAAAGCAAAGCTTATAGGTTCCTTTAAAAATCCTTGGAATAATCAAAAGTACCTATACCTACTCCCAAAAGGGATTGAGGCCCTAGGAGAAAATAAGATGTCCCTAGGTGTAAATAAGGACTCAAGGTTTCACGATTCTATTGTTTCGATTATTGGAAAAAAGGTTCTAGAGATCGATATTTTTAAGAAGCTTTACTTAGATTTTGAGATTAGAGGCTCATTTAACTTATTAGAGAGGATACCTGATTTAATCGTCGAAGGTGAATTAAAACGTCCTTTTAATATGGCCTTAGAAGTTGAGCTTACTCAGAAATCTAAGCAAAGAGTTGTGGATATTTTTAGAACCTACTCTAACTCTTTAGTGGTTAATCAGATTCTTTATATTACAGACAAGCAGTCTATTTTAAACAGCTATACAAAGTATTTAAATGAACTAGGAGGTGAAATAGCACAGGAGAAGTTTTTATTTCTTATGGCCAAGGATTTAACAAAAGGGAAAGTAGATTTATTAGATGATCCCCTATGGTTTAAAAATCAGCAAACAAGCCTAAGAAGTATATTTAGCAGGTAGTCGGGGTAATACGAAGGAAAAACTTAGGTAATGCTAAGGTAATGGGGTCCATAGCATACTTTTTGCCAAGTCTAAGTCATCAACATCATTCACAATATTCCGCCCCAGTTACTGACCTCCCTCTCCCCACGTTGTTTAGAGAAGGAGGTCAGTAACTAGGGCTACATAAGTGAATAAAACAGGAGAAGTGTGTGTCAAAAAATGAAAGAAAGTTAGTTATTAATGAGTTTGTAGTAATGGATGGAAAGCTGATACCTGCAATATGTAAGGTCGAAATTTATGAGGATTCTGAAGCTAAGAAACGGGAAGTCATTCTATCAAATCCAAATTTAAGAACCTACCGAGGTGTCTCAACGACAAATAACTTTGAGAATTTTTCCACCAAAATTAAAAGTATATACCTTAGTTCGGTCGATGAAGAAGAGATTAGCTGGTTTGATCACATGGGAGAGGATCTAGTAGTTCCTGTGAAAATGAAAAATGATGGAGGTCGTTACATTGAGCCAACTTGGGGGAATGCTCTTTGAGTGGTGCACAGAAAAAGTTTTTAAATAGCCAAGAATTAGCTCTAAGACTTGGGGTTTCTATTAGTACTATCTACTTTTGGGTAAGTCAGAACAAGGTCCCCTATTTTAAAATGGGAAAGCATAACAGGTTTGATTATGAAGAGGTTCTTGCGCACTTTAAAAATAAGACATTGAAATCAGATGGAGGTCGAATTGAAAAACATTGAAAATGATAATGGCATCTCTCAAGTTAAGGGATATAATCCCTTAGCTGATAGCTCGACAGAACCATCAGCATTGATCTTTAACAATTTAACATGGTTGACAACAGCCGAGACGGCCCTCTACTTGAGGAAGTCACAGAATGCGATTCGACAGATGGTTTGTAGAGGACAACTCCGCGCCAGAAAGTTTCATCGTCGTCTTTACTTCAATAAAGTGGAACTGGATCAAACATTGAATATCTCATTTTACTAGGAGGTATTTATGGCAGTAAGCAGTTATCAAAAAAACGGAAAGACCTTATTCAAAGCTTATATAAATGAGCGCAGTAAGATTGACCGTAAGATTCGAGTTCAGAGATCAAAATCTGGATTTGAAAATGAGGCCGAGGCAAGACGAGAAGAAAAAAAGCTAGTTAGGCTTGTGGTAGAAGAAATTGCGTCTATCGAATCCAAAGGTATAACTTGGAAAGAGTTAATATATCGTTGGGAAATGTGTGCAATTAATAATATGGCCGGAAAGAAATATTCCAGACCTGCTATTAATGATCACGTTAGTACGCTTGATCTCCATACCCATGCTTGGCAAAATAAAAGAGTTCGTGAGCTTGGTCGCTCTGATGGTCGTTACCTGATCAACTCTCTTACTAAAGAGTCATACAGCCTTAGCAGAATTAAGGCGATCAAAGGTTCCATTAATAAAGTATGGACCTGGGGCGTAGAGGAAGGATTAATTTCAGGCGGTATAAAAAGCCCTGTTCATGGGCTTGTTATCGAAAGTGAAAAGAATAAGTACAAACCTATTTTAACACTTAATGAAGTTAAGAAACTTATGTATGAAGCTCAATTAAGAGAGCATCCTTGGCGGCATATTTGGGCCATAGCTCTTTTAACAGGAATGCGTTCAGGTGAATTATTTGCTTTAACTTGGGATGATATAGATTTTGATAATAATATTATCAGAATTACAAAATCATACAGTCCTAGGATTAGAGGAATAAAATCTACCAAAAATTCAGAGTGGAGAAATGCTCACATCTCTAAGGAATTAAAACAAGTCCTCATAGAATTGAAGCAGAATCACTACTCTGGTGAGAATGTTCTTCCAAGGCTTAGCGGTTGGAACTGTGGTCTTGCTGGAAATGCCCTTCGGGCTTTTCTTATAAGAATTGGAATTGATAAATACGTCACATTCCATACTCTCAGGGCCTGCTTTGCCACCCACGTTTTAGCATCAGGTGTAGAACCCACCAAGGTGATGAAGATGGGAGGATGGGCAGACTTTAAGACCTTTCAGATCTACATTCGCATGGCCGGTGTCGATGTTAAGGGTGTAACGGACAACTTTAGAGTGATGCCTGAACTAGGCCTACTCGATAACGTAATTAAGCTTAAATGATGAATATGGGGGCCTAAAGGCCCTCATATTTTTTAACTTACTGAAATAAGGTAGAGCAAAAGAGTGTAATAGGTTTAAATTACATTAGAGTTTTAGTAAGTTGAGAAATATCTCAACTTTTGATATAATGGAGCCGATGAGAGGGTAATGAGAAGTGAAAGAAGAAAATATTCAAAAAACTGAACTGGAAGAAGAGATAGAATTTGATGGTAAAAAGATTAAGGCTATAAGGTTTGACCTTTTACATATCAATCAAGGTTGGGATGAAGAGAGAAGAGACTACTGCCCTAAAGGCTTAAAGAGGGCCACTAACTATGACGCAAAAGATGTCGTTGATTTTTTTGAGCAGTATGGTTTCTTTGAGCCTGAATGGGAACTTGGAAGAAACAAGGAAGAAGTTATTATTAAGGGCAAAAAGCATTTTAGATATATAGGAACTGTTATTGATTATGAAAATGGTGATGAGCAAAAAAGGATAATTATTGATATTCCAGAAGACTTTAAGAACGAAGGAATAATTGTAACTATTCACTGAGGTAATTATGAAAAAATATGAAGAACATTATATTAATGAAGAAGAACTTGAAGAAAGAATTGCAAAGGGTGAAATAGAGCCTGTATTTGTTCCAAGAATTACTTCTATGTCTGATATTGGAAAGTATCAGTACTGTAATCTGATCATTAAATATAAAAAAGAAAATAATTTAAAACAAAAAGATATTGCTGATAAAATAGACCTTAATAAATCAGAAGTTAGTAAACTGTTTTCTTATCAGTTAAAAGAGTTTTCCCAAGACAGACTTATAGGATTTGTTGAAGTTCTCATAAGGAAAGGGGCAAAGATTGACTTAACTGAAGCATATATAAAAATTGAAAAACAAAGCAAAAGATTACAAAAGAAACTTGAAAAAGATTTCCAAGAACAAACAGCTTTAGAAGCATAGAACAGCTTTTTTTCTTCTCAATGTGACTCGACGTGACTCACGTCGACTTTCGTTGTCAGAGAACCATACTTAAACAGTGGATTATGCGTCTAAAATGCTAAATCCACCATAGATTTCTAATCCTACTATCTTTTAACCTTTAACTGTCGCATCAGCTTCGGTCACATACCTATCATAATGGACCATGTAGAAAGAGATTAGAAATAAAAGATTTGCTTACTTTGCTATTAAGATAACACCGTAAGTAAGAATAATCCCGGTAATTGCATTATGAAAAACTTTTTCTTGTGTATTAACATAGAGGCGCTTACCAAAAAGGGAATAAGATATAAAAGCGATAAACAAATAAATTAGAATATTTAATTTAATAAAGCTTGGATGAAAAAATAAAAGGACTCCATATTGAAGCAGTCCCATTAGCAAGTAGCCGTATGCAACACCTGCCCTTGTCTCATCTTTATTACCATGAATAGATGAAGAAAATAACGTAAGCAATCCCCCACCCATATTAGTTAAACCATGAATTGATCCCATAATTACTTGATAAACTTTTCGGAACTTAAGGATAAAACGAGACAGCCAGGCTGAAAGTCTTTTTGATATTCTAATAGCACCACTTATTATAAGCATAACACCTACAAAAATACTCAAATCAATTTTTTCGTTCATAATAAGCACAAGAGAAAGGCCTAAGAAAACAAAGGGAAGACAAAAGATATTAAATTCTTTTCGAAATGCTTTTGCTGATTGAGAAGACTCTAAGACCTGTAGAAAACTAATACAAATTGATGCTGGTAGAACAATACTTAATGTCTCTTGAAAAGAATAACCCATTATCATTAAGGTTGGGGTTCCAAATACTAAGAGTCCTACCCCAATTACTGACTGGATAATTGAAAAAATAATGAGTATGCCTACTAAAAGAGTGAAGTCCATAGCATTCCTATCTATCACATGGATGCTAACTATATAAAAAGCCATTATTATTTGCAATCAATATTCGTTGTTTAAATTCAGTAACTTAAATAATGTTTGAGTAATCAACCAAATGTTTGCCATACTTGACAGCAACTCCATTTAGTAATACTTATTAAGTATAAAAAAACATCTTGGAGAAATAATGAAATTTATCGTTTTTAACGTTTTAGTACTTCTATCTATATCTTTATATGCAGGTAAAAATGATAATGCCCTCGCTGTTCACTTACTTAGCTATATTGGCCAAGATTATGGAGAGGCCGTTGAAAACGGACAAGTTAAAAGCAATGACGAGTATCAAGAGCAATTAGACTTTGTTAAAGAAGTCGTAAGAATCTCTAAGACAAATAATTATGATCAAGATATTGTGGCCAACATTACAAAACTAAGTAATGGTCTGAATAATAAAGTTGAACCCGTAGAAATTGCGAAAATTACTGCAGAGTTAAGAGCAGACATTCTCAAGAAATTTAATCTTCTTACCTATCCTGCAACAAAGATTAACCTCGCTAAAGCAGCAGAACTTTTTCAAGCAAAATGTATCAGCTGTCATGGTGACAGTGGTTACGGTGATGGTCCTGAAGGAGTTGGGCTTGAGCCAGCACCAACAAACTTTCATGACCTAGATAGAATGACAAACGTTTCTCCCTACGGTGCTTATAATACAATTACTCTTGGGGTTAATGGAACTGGAATGTTAGCACATGATGATATTTCGGAAGAAGATCGCTGGTCACTTGCCTACTACGTTTCGTCATTTAGATTTAATAACGTAAAAAAAATTAATAAAATAAATCTCGATGTAAAAGAGAGCTCATCCCTTTCAGATAATGAAATTAAAGAAATGTATAATGTCGACGAAGAAGAATTTTTAGGAGTGATGGCCAGTATAAGAGATGTTAATACAAGGCCACCAAGTGGTGAAGGAAAAGGGCAACTTGATCTTCATATAACAAAAGCAATTAACGACCTTAAGAAGAGTTATACTGAATACAATGCTGGTAATATTGATACTGCCAAGAACCTTTCTCTAACAGCCTACCTTCAAGGTTTAGAGCCAGTTGAAGGAATTCTCATGTCCACTAATAGCAGTATCGTAACAGAACTTGAAAGAGACTTATCAAAGTATCGTTCAGCACTAAGTAAAGAGAATGCTTCTGAAGAATTAAAAACTGTATTAGATCCTATCATCACTAAACTTGAAGGAATTCTCAGTGCACCACGTTCTCAAATAACAAATTCATCTAGTATGCTCATCTCTTTTGGTATTGTTTTAAGAGAAGCATTTGAAGCAGGACTCATTCTTATTCTTCTTCTTGGTCTAACGAGAAAAGCGCAAGCAAAAGCCTTCAATAAAGATATTCATATTGGATGGGCCTCATCCCTTCTCGCTGGTATCATTTTATATGTCATTCTAGAGAAGTACTTTGTTATTACGGGCAAGTTAGCTGAAACTATTTCAGGCTACACATCCCTCTTTGCCTCGGCCATGCTTTTCTATGTTGGTTACTGGCTACACAAGAATACTGATGTTACGAAAATAAAAGAAATGCTCACAGGTGCAGTAAACACTTCGGTAGGATCAGGGAAAGGAATAGCTCTTTTTCTCATTGCCTTCACTGCCTGTTTCAGAGAAGTTCTAGAGACGATTCTCTTTCTAAAAATAATTATCCTTGATGGTCACCAGAGTTTATATGTTGCCATTGGGGCCATCGGTGCTATCGTCTTGAGTATTGCTGTGATTAGCTTTGCGGTAATCAACAGTATTAAGCTGAATCTGAAGTACCTATTTAAAGTATCTACTTTCTTAATCCTTACTCTATCGACAATTTTTCTAGGTAAAGGAATTGGAGCACTTCAAAAAACAGGAATATTAGGACAGACAAACCTTGATATTTTCCCTGTACCAGCGATCGGCTTTAACTCAACAGCAGAAGTACTTGTTGGACAACTAATTGTGGTTCTCTTTATCATAGTGGTCGTAGTTTTAAATAATAAAAACTCAAAACTCGAAAAGCCACTACAGAGCTAAATTAAGAATCTTTGCTCAGTTTTAACAAAAGAGCAGGTAGAAACACAAGGTCTATGATCAATGCCATTGTGAGAACAACAGCACAAAGAAGACCAAAATTAATGTTCGGGATAAAGTTACCAAACATATAGAGGCCAAAACCTGAAGCAAGAATAATAGTAGTAACAATTAGAGCACTACCTGTATAAGTAAAGATACTCGCAATGGTATCAACCTCATTATAACCTTCTTCTTTTAAACGAATATAATTTGCTAGGAAGTGAATGGTATCATCCACCGCAATTCCAAGACAAACACTAGCAACGAGAGCACTTCCGATATTTAAATCTATTTTTGTTAAGTACATTATTGTTCCCCCCAGTATGAGAGGGAGAATATTTGGAATAAGACTAAGGAGACCGATTCTAATAGATTTAAAAACAATCATCATAAGAATGGCCACAAGAAAGAGAGCAAGAGTAACTGACTTAAAAAAAGTAAAAACAATATAGTCCATCATTCTTTGAAAGAGATAGAACTTACCTGTAACCTCAGCATCAAGACCAAAGCCTTTTGCTTTTTCTAAAATAAGCTTTACTCCACTTAACCAACCTCGAGTATCATAAATACTCCATAGAACACTCATTCGCATCATCTCATAATCTAAACTCATTCGATTATTTAAATCCATTCCTTGAGGTAGTCCTAAGGTATACATAAAGAGCTCTTGTGCCACTTCTTTTTGAGTATCAGGGAGTGTGTAAAACTCTTGTCTCCCTTCGTGGAGAGAACGATTTGTGTCCTTAATGATATCGATGATATCAATCGTCTTGTTGACATAATTTTGTTCATTTAGCCAATTCTTTAGTTTTTCTACCTTTTTCAAAAAAGCAGGGTCTTTTATTCCATCAACCTTACCAGAAGAAATTAAGATTTCAGGTCCAGAGCTTCCACCAAAATTTTCTTTAATAAACTCATTCGCAATTGAAATATCTTGGTCATCAGTAAAGTAATCAAAAGGATTCGAGTTAACATTATTTTTTGAACTTAGATAAACTCCTGTCGTTCCTAAAATAAAGAAAAGAATTAAGATAAAGTTTTTATTTCTATTGATAAAATGAGTGAAAGTATAGGCCCAAGGTCTAGCGATAACTCGCTCCTTGGTTTTTATCATAAAGTGCTTTGGAGTTTTAAAATCAATCAAGCTAAGAAGAGGCCCCATAAAAAAGATAGAGACAATCCATGCCATAAAACAACCAAAACCAGCTAAGATTCCTAATTGCCGAATTGGCATTAGCTCAGTCATAGTAAGACCTAAGAATCCTATCATCGTGGAAACAGAAGTCATCAGTGTTGGAATAAAGTTTTTGTGAATACTATCATAAGCCGCTTTTTTATTATCAATTCCTTCACCCTTAAATTGAAAATAAGTCACCAGAATATGTACACTATCTGCAATGGATATACTTATCAAAATGGCAGGTAATATAGCGAGTATATTATTGAAGTAAAATCCGATATAGAAACAAAGACCGAGGGACATTCCTACCGTAAACATCGTTATAACGAGAGGGAGTGACATAATGGCAAAACTTCTAAAAATAAAAAGTAGATAAACAACAATTAGTAAAAATAAAAAAGGTAAAATTTTAGCACCATCATTATTGGCTACTTCACGAAAAGCATCATTGACAGCAGCTTCACCGACCACATGAAATTCATGCTCGTCGTCTTTATACTTTTCCAATATCTCTCTTATTTTTGTAATAATCACTTCATAATTGGGAGAATCATTAACTGTTGTGACAAGCCTTGCAAATAGCATCGCTGATTTTCCGTCTTTACTTACGAGATAGCCTGGCATGACCTCATGTTTAAGAGCGATTTCCTTTTTCTGAATTGCTTCCTCAATACTTAACTTATCTGAATCAATAAAAGGTTCAATAATTATATCGTCATCTTCTGCATAGCTATAATTGTAATTAGCTAAAGTCTCAACTCTTAGGACTTGAGGAATCTGCCACAGTTCTTCTGTTAAATTATATATAAGTGATAATGACTTCGGATTAAAAATACCATCTTCATTCTTTAGTGCAACAATGAGACTTTCATCATTACCAAATTTTTTCTCAAATTCATCAAGTCTTTGTATAAGGGGGTCGGAATCTCTAAACCAAATTCTGACATCATATTTTTCTTGAAAACTTCCAAGACCGGGAAGGAATGCAAAAATAATAATAAAACTTAAGAGTAACGAAAGCTTTGGCTTCATGATAACAAAGTCAACAAAGCGTGATACGATTCCCGGCTTAGGTTCATAGGCCATGTGTTCTCTCCTGAACTAGAAAAATCTACTTAATGTAAAATTAATAGAATTATCGTTATCTAAAACTTCTAATCCTTTTGCTATGGTTTCCTTTTGAGGAGCATCATAAACTCTAATACCTGTTTTAATTTTCCAAGTATCAGTTAATCTCTGTGAGTATGAAAAATTATAGAATCTTTCATTATCTCTTTCCATATCGCTAACAAGAGAAAGAAAAATTTCTTTCCCCATAACATCATTAAAAACATGCCTAATGGCAAAAAGAAAGTCTCTTTGAAAAACTGAAAGCTCAGCTCTTTCGTCTTTGTCCACTCCAAAAATACTTGTGGCCTCAGCAATAAAAGTTGTATCGAATCCACCTTCCCAGTTAAAAGTATATTCACTACTAATGGCAGCTTCAGTATGATCACTAGGGTTTCTTAACCCATTAAAAGTAAGAATCGGAGTTTTTCCTTGATAAGCTCGATGAGCACCCTCAAACTTAATTAAGATAGACTCAAAACTTTTTTGAAAAGTTCCCCCTAATTGAAAAACTTTAAAATAGTAAGGAGTTGGTGAAGAAGTGAACTTCGAAGAGTTATTAGGTAGAACATTACCCGCAAGCACAAAGTAGTCTTTTGTACCAATGAGTGGTTTGTTACGATCCACATGATAAAGAGCATGGAGAGAAAAGTCAGTTCCTTCATGAGTCTGAGCAAGTCTGACTCCAAATTGTGGAATCCAGTTTGATCCTTCAATATTTCCACTATCAATAACTTCTGGGTTATCTGGAACAATACTGGCACCTAAACGTGACTTGGAAGAAGGATAGATAGGTTCTTCAAATCGAGGAAAATAATAGAAACTAATTGTCCCATCATCTAATAAAAAATCAAACTCTGCTGTTAACTCACCTTTTTTCTCTAATCGCTCAAGGTCACTATCAAGGTTACGGCTATTGATAACATCAGCAGGATGAAAGGCTTCAGTAGCTGTCCAGTTAAATAACTTGTAACCAAAAAGAACGCTATATTGTTCATTCTCACCTAAATACCAACTCGCGTTTAAATCTTCGACAACAAATAAATCTCTACCGTTGTCCTTTTTATCTACACGAGCAAATGCTCTTAGTGAGTGATTTGATACACCTTCTTTATATGAGGCTTCTACTCGTGAGAACATTCCGTAGCCAATGTCTTGGGTTCTGTCAGAGCCATCGTTATCAAAGAACCGAGACTCAAAAGCAACTTCCCCCTGACCGGTAACCTCAGCACTAACAATTCTAGAAATAAGTAAAGTAATGAAAAGGAGCTTCATTACTTAAGCGACCTTTTTGTAAAGTTTCTACTTTTTTGGGAGACTCCGATTTTACGATTCTTCCATTCAAAGATTGACTCTTTCTTCGTTTGTTTATTCTTCATATGAATTTTAGAGGCCCTAAATAGAGTTTTCCCTTTCACTGTGTATTTCTTATAACCTGAGAACTCAGCTTTCTTTAACAATTCGTTTTTTCGATCATAGTACTCAATAGATAATGGGTTCATATATTTTTTTGAAATAACTACAATTTGTTTTGTATAACCACTCTTGGTTTTTGGCTTTCGCTCTAAAACCCAAGAGTCTAGGCCGTTAACTTTTTTTTCTGTTAATAATTTATAAGTGAACTTTTCTCTTTCCTGACTCCCCAAGTCTTCAAAAGAAAACTCACTTCCCATAAAAGAAGAAGACTTAGAACTACTATTAATTCTCTTAACTCTTTTTAATGAAGGTAAATATAACCATTGATCATCATCCTTTTCTTTATGTGACCAAGTAAGCATTTTAGTACCCTTAACATCTCTTGGATTTAAAAAGGTACTAATGGACTTGTCTCCATCCCCCTTCACTTCCATGATATTACCTTTCATCAGTCTTTCAACTCTTGAACCATGAGCATCGATAAGAATCATTTCCATGTCAGACTCTTCACCAATGTAACCATTGTTTGCATCTTCCATTTTTTTGGCGATTTCATCACCTTTTTGCTCAGGGGTCTTAGCACTAACGCTAATAAAAAGAGATCCTAACAAAGCAATGATAAGTGGGCATATTTTCACGTTTAACTCCATTTTTTATGAACATGAATATGATAGAATTTCATTCTCTTTATGACTAGCTTGTTGACTAATTTTCAATAGTTTTATAGTCTTCATGCAACGTGTAAAGGATGTAAATAGATGAGTGTTTTTGTCAACAGAGTAATTAATTTAAAAAAAATAAAGGCCCTAGGATTTGATATGGACTACACCATTGTCCGCTATAACTCCCAGGCCTTCGAAGAGTTAACCCACCAAACAACAATCAAGAAACTTGTTGAACTTAAAGGATACCCTCAAGAGGTTCTAAACTTTAAGTTTGATTACCAAAGATCGCTACAAGGTCTCGTTATAGATAAAAAAAGAGGAAACCTTCTTAAGATAAGTCGTTTTGGAAAAGTAAAATTTGCTTACTATGGTCTTGAGCCTCTTGGTTTTGACAAAATGACCAATACCTATCGCAACAGGGTCATTGATTTAAGTATTAACCAATTTCTTTCATTAGATACTGCTTTTAGTATTTCTAATGGAGTTCTCTTTGGACAATTAGTAGAACTTAAAAAGAAAAATACCTCTCTCCCCGACTACGAAACCTTAGCTGATGATATAAAAGAAATGATTGATGTAGCACACAGTGATGGGAGCCTCAAAGATCAAGTGAAAAAAAATATTAAGAAATTTATCATTCAGGACCCAAACATTGCTCCCCTTCTTGAAAACTACAAAAGGCATGGCAAGAAACTTCTTGTCATCACCAATAGTGATTACACCTATTCTAAACTATTATTAGATTATGCAATAAACCCATTTCTAAAAGAACATAAACACTGGTCAGAACTTTTTGATATAACAATAACACTCTCAAAAAAACCAAGTTTCTTTACTCATAAGAGTGGCTTTCTTGCTATCAATCCAAAAGATGGAACGATGACTAATCATGAAGGTCCTGTTACAAATGGAATCTATCAAGGTGGATTTGCCGGACAACTTCAAGAAGACCTCGGACTTGAAGGTGATGAAATATTATACTTAGGTGATCATATTTACGGTGATGTTGTTTCTTTAAAGAAAACATTCAACTGGAGAACTGCCTTAGTACTAGATCCTTTGGCGGATGAAATCAAATCCATTGAGAATTCAGCAAGTATTCAAAAAAATATTGATATAGCAATGGAGAAGAAAGAAAAACTAGAGCTTAAACTTATTGAACTAGAAGATTATAAATTTAATAATTCAGATAAAAGTCAAAAAGATGAAATCAGCAAAATATACTCTCAAATAGATTCCAAAAACAAAGAAATCTCATCTCAAATTAATGCCTATAAAGAACATTTTAATCCTTATTGGGGAGAAATGATGAGAGCTGGTCAGGAAGAAAGTCGCTTTGCTGATCAGGTAGAAAAGTATGCGTGTATCTATATGACAAAAATTGAAGATTTATTAGTTCATAGCCCAAGAACATACTTTCGTCCAAACAGAAGAGACTTACCGCACGAGAGCTAAAGAATTTCCTCTAGAAAAGCATGAGTGGGTCTCCAAGACTCACTCCCATAACCACCAGCGCATAACCAAAACTGTTTTGTATTATTACCTTTTAAGAAGTTATATATTTCCAACTGCCAATTCTTCATTGTTTCTAACTTGAAGTTTAGACTTTCAGTTCCGGGTAGCTCATCTTTTTCATAAGCATCTGTTCCTGCCACAACAATGGCATATTTATAATCACCTATGGTCTCTAAACATTCTCTTGTTTGTTTAATAATTGTATCTTCATCTGCGGAGCTAATTCCGATATCGATTGTACTATTTATTTTTTTTATTTTTGGATCTGTTAAAGGCCAACCACTTTTCATGTGAAAGCTAATTGTGTTAACCCCAAGTCTATTGCCAATATCAGCAGTACCATCACCTTGATGAGCATCAATATCAATGACGATTAGATCTTTAGCATTTAAACCAAGTTTAAAGTAAGCACTCAAAAAGTCATGATAGGGACAAAAGCCATGACCGCTTTCATATCTTGCATGATGCATTCCTCCACCTAGGAACATTGCAAAGTCGTCCTCTAACATTCGACTTAAACCAAAAAAGCTAGCCCCACCTTGAATAAGAAGATGTTTGCGAAATTCATCATATTGAATGGCTTTTGTTTCAGGGTAATTTTGTAAATCATAGGTGTTATAAATCATCTCTTGAAAAGTTGAATTGAAGAAATCATTAACGAACTCAACTGAATGAACATTCTTCAAATCATTTTTCGTAAGTGGAGTAATTAAGTTCATATCAACATGCGGAATCTTAACACTGAGATTATCAACTACTTTTTTGGCCCTATCGTCTTCAATTGGTATTGAAAGTCCAAAGTCCTCAAACCTTGCTGATAATAAAGGGTGAAAAATGATTCTTTTTTCCATAGAAATGTTTATAATAAACTCACATGAAAAAAACTATCCTTTTTTTACTAATCTTCCAAATAATCCCTCACAGCAATGCAGCGACACTAAGGTCAGAGATTGATCGCTATACTATTCTGCGAGACAGGGCCATTACCGATAGACAACTCAAAGTGGAGTCACCATACCAAGAGTTCTTTAATCTTGATATCGTTGCCAGTAGTGGGATCAGAACAATTATTAGTGATGTTAAATCAGGAACTGAAACCACTAACTCTGCTCAGAAGCAGTTAAATATGTTTCAACTACTAAGTAAGTACGTCAATTCAGAGAGATATGTTGACGTCGACTTTACAACCGGCTTCCCACTGTTTGATATTAAGTTTAAAAAACACCACTTTATGCCGAGTTTTTTCTTCAATTATAACGTTGGCCTGATGTTTACTGTTTCTAATCAAGAGAATGCTCTCAACCCAACAGGTCAACTCTATTTAAAGCTAGATAAAAAAATAGGAATTCAAACTCTGTATCCTCAGAAAAAGTCTCTTTATCAATTTGCAATTTATCAAATGACAAGAAGTGATCTCCTCTCCTCAATTACATCCTCTTCTCTTGCAACAAGTGGAAAACTTTTTAACCTCGATGACTTGAACAAAGAACAAAAGACTATTGCTTTTGATATTGACTACATGAAAAAGAATGCAAGAGACTTTTTCCAGCTAGCGGCTAAAGAAGTTAAATTACTATCACAGACTGACCATAAATCTAAATATGAACATAAACCACTACTCTCTGCTCGTTATGGCAGGTTTTTAAAGTGGGAAAAGATAATGGCCACTCCCTTTATAGGTATTCATTATCGCCAAAAGTACTCTCTCCATCAGGGAATTTTCATTGGTACTAAATTTGAGTCTTTACAGCACCCACTCGAGCTAACGGCAAAGCTTTCTAATGAGTTCATTACTCTAATTCCACAGGTTAAATTTAAATATCTAAGGTTCAACTACACTCTAAAGAACCCATACCGTAACCCTCAAAAAGACGTATGGGTATCAAGCATGCACAGCTTAAACCTCGCTATCCCTTTCCCATAAGTTTCAATAAGTTAGCTTATGTAAAAATGACAAGGGTTCCACTTGTATCTTTACTTCTATCGAGATTTCCCATAAAACTCATTATGATTAAATCAATACTACTTCGACATGAAACAAAGCCCTTTGAAGAGAGAAGCCCTCTTACTCCTAAACAAGCTCAAATCTTGATAGAGGAAGGCCATAAAATTTATGTTGAAAAAAGCTCAACACGTGTTTTTAAAGATGAAGAGTTTCAAAGAGCTGGTTGTCATTTATTAGAAGCCGGAAGTTGGAAAACTTCACCACTTGATACAATCATCTTAGGGTTAAAAGAGTTAGAAGACGAAGACTTTGATTTATCTCATCGCCATATCTACTTTGCCCACCTCTATAAAGGACAAGACGGAGCTCATAAAACTCTCGAACGATTCAGAAATGGCGACGGAAAACTTTATGATTTAGAATACCTTGTTGATGAAAATAAGAAGAGAGTTGCTGCTTTTGGTATCTGGGCAGGGTTTGTTGGTGCAGCACTTGGGATAGAACTTTGGTGTCGGCAACAGCTTGGTGAAACTGCTAATGATTGGAATAATGTCGAAACATATAAAAATGAAGAGGATCTAATCAAATCACAAGAGAAATGGTTATCTAAAGTAGGCAGTCCTCGTGTTATCGTAATCGGTGCAAACGGAAGATGTGGAAGAGGAGCAAAAGACTTACTCAATAAGCTAAATGTTTCTGCTACCTATTTTGGTAGGAAAGAGACAAAATCTGAAAACTTACAACGTGAAATTTTAAAGCACGATATTTTAATCAATACTGTTTTAATGACTTCTAAAACAAAGCCTTTTTTAACTGCCGAGAACTTAAAGTCTGAAAGAAGACTATCAGTATTGAGTGATGTCAGTTGCGATCCAACGGGTGAGTTCAATCCTCTCCCATTTTATTCTCAATGTACGACTATGGACCAGCCAGCAATCTCTATCGATACTGGAAAGAGATTTGATATAACGGCCATTGATCATTTACCAAGTCTTCTACCAAGAGAAAGTTCTGAAGACTTTGCAGATCAACTCTTTCCTCATTTAAGAACATTACTTAGTGGGAAAATATCAAATAGTCCGTGGGAGCGAAGTCTAGAATTATTTTATAAGAATATTTTTAAGACTCAGAGTTCTTTAATCGTAAAAGAGATTTACCAATAATTTAAACGGAGAAACTGCTCCATCATAAGGTTCATTGTCTTTTACAATTGAACCAGCGAGTTTTTTCCACTCAGGGCCTCTCTTAACGGCCTCATCTTGCCAATGTTCTCTGAAGGCTTGGGTTTTCTCTAGCTCATCTTTATCAAACCAAAACCCATGATTTTTTTTACACTTATCAAGAATGACTCCTGAATCAGCACCATAGTTATAAGTGTTCATCATGCTCATACACTTAGGGCATGGAATTCGACTCTCTTGAGCCTCTTGAGGAACACCCTTGAAGGAGTCTGATACAACATCAAGCTTATAATCTTTTTTAAAAATCATCTGTCTTTCTTCGATGATCTTTGAAACTTCACCAAAGTCTAGCCAAGCACCACTGCAATTTGGACAGCGATCGATTTCTACACCTTCATAAACTTCTAGTTTTAACTCATTAGATGGACATCTCGGACATTCCATTTCAACTCCCTGATAATACACTATTATAATCCCTAAGAAGTGATGATCAACAATACTTTTATTGACATATTTTTCCGTTTACAAAACCAGACAAAAAAACTTTAATTTAGTGATGAACAAAAAGTTAATATTCTTATGGCTTTCAACCCTTCTAATAGCTTTCTTTATAGGAAGAGCTGCGCAAAACCATCAATCTGATTCTCTAACATCATTATCAACAGAAAATTCTGAGCTAAACTCAAAAACGTCTAAATACGACAAAATCACTCAACAAATTCAATCTCTATCCATGAATGAGTTAAAAGAGTATGAAAACCTTAAAGAGAATAAGGCAAAATATAATAAGGCCAAAGAAATATATGAGAAAGTATTCAAAATGCTTTTGCTAAACCTTGGAGCTCAGTACCTTAATGCTGGAATCACACTACCAACCTATGAAAAAATAGAAGAAGATATTTCTCAAAAGATAAGAGATGAGATTAAAGATGAAATAAAAGCAGAGCTTTCCCAAGCAAGTGCCCCTGAAATTAAACAAGATGATTCAAGCCAACAAGAACTTTATGAAAGGCCAAACAATAACGGAGAACAAAATAACGTTAATGAAGAACCTAAGAAGTTCGCGAATGGAATACATATCAAAAACCCGAATAACTTTAGATCAAAAGCCAAAATTATCAAAAAGAAAAGTAAATTATTAGAAAATTTTATTGGAAGCTATTATGGAAAAATTTTACTTTTTAAATCATTTGCAAATAAGTCCAAAAATAAAGAAGACACATGGAATGTCTCGATAGAGGCCAACTTTATTTTCCAAAAAGAAAAAGGCTATCTAGGTAATTCAGTCATTGAACTAAGTAGTCCAGAAAAAGGCATATTTAGTCGTTCGAATGGAACTGGGACAAACGCTGCTTTCTTAAAAAATAAGAACTTTAAAAATGCTCTTGTCATCACGGCTTCACCAAGTATCTTTTTTGCTATTCGCTACTCAAAGAGAAAGCAGTCCTGGGTAGGAGATGTTTTCAAGTTAGATAACTCTAATCCTCAGTACAAACAAATCGGTATAATAACAGGACTATTTAAAAACTAAGTGCTTACTTCTAATTTCTTCAATTTCTTTTAAATCTTCTTTATTGCCATGTTTTCTGTACCCATTAATGAGAATCTCAGACTTACTGATAATCATCTCTCTTACTAGCTGAACATTTTCATGACTAAGCTCTCTTATATCTAAAATATTATCGAGTGCCTTAACTCGATAATAATCCATAGCCTTGTACATAGTGCTAAGCTGATCATCATGGCCACCATACTTGTTAACTAAACTGTCTTCAATGAAGTGAACTTTATACTTACTTGAGATCTTGAGCCAAAGGTCATAGTCTTCACAAACAACAAACTTCTCATCAAACATTCCAACTTCCTCAAGAACACTTTTCTTAATAAGAGATGTTGAAGGTGATATATTACATAAGGGAATGCACTTATCGAAAATAAACCCACCATACTTTTTATGAATTCCTTTTTGCTTTAGATGCTTACCATTTCTAATCCATACTTCATTTGTGTGTATAAGAACCGCATCAGGATCATCTTCAATGACTTTCATCTGCATAGTAAGTTTATCAGTATGCCATTCATCATCTGAATCTAAAAAAGCAATCCACTTGCTATCTGCATTTTGAATACCAATATTTCGAGCTTTACTCACTCCAGAATTATCAATTGATATGACCTTAATCTTTTCATGAGGAAGAAACTTATTAATGATTTCTTGTGTCTCATCTGTAGAGCCATCATCAACAATAATAAGCTCAAAGTTTTGATAACTTTGAGAAAGGACAGAATCCATGGCCCTTTTAATTGTCTCTTTACGGTTATAGGTAGGAATGACGACACTAATTTTCATGAAACTTCATGATAAGATTTTTAATTATCTCTTTTTTAACTTTAATACTTTCCATTGCTTCATAGACAGAATCAAGTTGCCCTATTGATTTTGCGCCTACGAGAGTCGTCAGATCAACGTCCATGAAAAATAAATTATGCCCAATCGCAAATTCAAGAGCACTTACATCATTATCTGCTAAGAGTGGTAAGAATTTATTAAACTTCTCAACTTTTGATATAACTTCTTTTTGATTCCACCAAGGTGCACTTTTTCGACAATCTTTTTCATCATAATTCTTAGACTGCTCTCTTTTTTTAGAGATACTTCCAGTCAAAATACCTTTATCCAAAGTTCCCCAACTCATAAAAGAAATATCTTCCTCTACACAATAAGGAAGTATTTCATTTTTTACAGAGACATTAAAAGCATTCATTTCAGATTGAATAACATCAATACGATCAATCTCAGAGGCAAGCTTTAAATCCGATAAATTAGTATTACACAGACCAATATGTTTAATTTTTCCTTCGGTCTTTGCAGCACTTAAAACCTCTAATGGTTTACGTATATCGACTTTAGAGTCTGGCCAATGAATCATATATAAATCGATATAGTCAGAATTAAGATCTCTCAAACTTTGTTCAAGCATTTTTTTAGTCACACTCGGGTCATTGGTCATATCAACCCTTCCACTTCCATTCCATGTGACTCCACTTTTTGAAATAACAAATGCTTCTTCACGACGAGGAGCAATGGCCTTGCCAATTCTTTTTTCACTATCTCCAAAACCGTAGATTGGTGCTGTATCATAGATATTAATTCCAAGATCCAAAGCATGTTTAACAACCTGGATTGCTTCATCTTCAGTCACGTGGCCAAATGCATACCCACCTTTCTCACCAGAAATACCCGCTCCACCGAAAGCAAAACTGTTAAAATTCAGAGACTTAAATAAGCTCATAACAACTCCCAACTATTAGACTTCATTGACACTAAAGCCAAAGCTTACTATAAAAAGGCTCTTATTATAAGGTGTAAAAAATGAAGTTGCTAACATTTGCTCATAGAGCTGAAGCTCAAGCTTTTCTCAAGTATAAAAATTGGACTTCAGTCGAAACCACTCCCTTCAATCTCTATCAACATAACAGTCATCTTCTACTCATTACTGGTGAAGGAATCGAAAATGCCATGGTCTCAACATCATGGGCCTGCTCGAAATACGCTGTACAAGAAATACTAAACTTTGGAATCTGTGGTTCATTATCTGAAGAAAATGCCATTGGATCAATTCACCATATAAGAACCTGTTACCGAGAGGCAAGCAATTCAAAAATGTCATTCAAATCATTCTCATCTAATGAAAGTGGTAACATTGATATTATATCCACCTCAAGTCGAATTTTTAATGATACACAAGCAGATTTCTTAGATAATTTTGCTACCCTAATTGATAGAGAACTATGGGGAATTGGTTTTAGTGCTTTTAAACTCAATCTACCATTCAAGAGCTATAAAATGGTAAGCGATATCGTTGGAGAGAATGAAGGGTTCTGTGAAATCATAAAAGAAAAAGCTAACGAATGGAGTGAGGGCCTTCTCGATATCTATATCAATATGACAGATCATGATGAAAAGTCTGAAACGAGAGAATCTCACCTTTTTGACAACCCTTTATTTAATGATTTCTATTTTACTGTTTCTCAGAAAAGAAAATTTTATTCCTATTTAAAAATAATTCATGCCAGAGGTTACAGCATTGATTCATTTTTTAATGATCATAAGCTACTAAACCAAGAGAATGATCCGCAAAAACTGAAACGATCGAAAGATGCAACCAAAGAAATACTTAACAAAATAGAAAAAATACTATTTCCTCACAATGCTGCTATTGATGGCGAGATCAAAAAATTACAAGATGACTTACTTGAGGAACAAATAAGAATAACCTTTCATCCCGAAAAAGAAACTGATGAGTTTCATTTAAATATGCGATTAGAAAATGAAGTTGATTTTGAAAATAAAATTAAAAAACTAGGTCAAATAAATCTTAATAAGATCTTCACCCTTTTTAGAGGGAATGATGTTTAGTCGTATTCTTATTGAAAATAATTTAAAAGAGCACCCTACCACTAAAGAGATATTAAAACGTTTTAAGTCCTCTCCCGTTAAGTATATTGAGGACTACAATGAAGTCTTTGGTAGAGTAAAAAAACCATACTTACAAAAAAGAGAAAATCTTCAATTGTTTCTCGCAAAGAAGAAAGGAACGCTATTAAAAGAAGCTCCTGATGCCTATGGACTATTAGATGGTCCCCACTACTACTTCGTTCATGCTTATAATTGTATTTACGAATGTGAATATTGTTACCTTCAAGGTTATTTTCACTCCCCAGATATTGTCCTCTTTGTTAATTATGAAGAGATTTTAGAAGAAATGAAGACTCTTGCTCAAAGTACCAGCAGTAAGATTTGGTTTCATGCTGGGGAATTTAGTGATTCACTTGCTCTTTCTCATCTAACAGGAGAAATCCCAAAGTTTTATGAGTTTTTCAAACAATATCCTCACGCCTACCTTGAGCTTAGAACAAAATCTGTAAATATTAAGGAATTACTTAAACAAAACCCTCTTCCTAATATCATAACTAGTTTTTCTCTTTCACCCAAAGATAAGATTAAAGAAAGTGATTTAAAGACACCTCAACTTAAGGCCAGGCTCAAGGCCATGAGTGAACTAGAGAAAAAGAAACATCCATTGGGCATTCACCTCGACCCAGTTATAAACTCAAGCAATGTGATAGAAGAATACAAAGAGTTACTTGAAGAGATGAAAAACCATTTAGACTTCAGTACTTTGGAGTATTTAAGCATAGGAGTCGTAAGGTTTACCTCTGATGTTTTTCATCAAGTTCAAAAGAACTATCCCGATTCCCAAATCCATCAAGAGAAATTCATCAAGAGCTTTGACAAGAAAGTAAGGTATCCAAGACCCTATCGTCTTTGGCTACTTGGGAAGATTAAGGACATTGTCATAAGCTCAGGTATCGATAAGGAAAAAGTCTATCTCTGTATGGAGTAACTTGTTAGTACCATTTACAAAGATAAGGAACGTTACGATAGACATAACCAAGCTTGTCTTTCATGCTATAGAAATTGTCATCTGACCAAAAAGTACGCCCTGGCTTAACTGTCATATATTGCTTTGACGTTTTAAGTGTCTGACTTTCATAATTTCGTTCTTGGCAATTATTTAGATAAACTTCCATATCCTCTGATCTCGGGTTATCAATTCTATCAAGTAGTGGAACTTTACTAATAAAGCAAACCTTCATTGTCTTACCATCTACTTCAATTGAATATCTTAAATTAGAGATCTCTTCTCCTAAATCGTTGTTAATTTTATAAGAAGTTACTATTTTATTTTCATTAATATTTTCAATACTTCTATTCGAGATATTAAGCTTATTCTCAATTTCTTTTAATGAAGAAAGATATATTTTAAAAACAGATTCTTGATTTTCAAAATCTATTCCATACTTCTCAATAACAAAGTTATCTATAACAAAGTTTATCCCTTCATTCCACTCTTCTATCACTTCATGTTCTCTCACGGCACCTGCGATATGTTTATTACATCCAGGTAAAGGTGAACCAATCACCGCTTTGATTGATTCAAATGAGCTAAGATCTTCTATTTGTTGCTCAACAGGAACCTTCTTTCCGCTTAATTTATGCGACATTCTCTCGATTCTCTTTTCTTGTTTTACGAGGTATCGCTGTTGATGATTTTCACTCCATCCAAAGAACTTCTCACAGACAGTATTGAGTTTAAACTTTTGAGCCTTCCAATTAATTCTAAGTTGTGAATATTTTGCATAAAGCTCAAGTTCATTACGTGCTTCAAAGCGGGATGTATCAATAAGATAATCTGGTCTTAAACAGTAAGTTCTAAGCACTCCAAGAACTCTTCTTCTAAGACTTATTTGATACCAACTAGGAAGTAGGGCCTCTGACCAAAAATCATTAACATGATCGGAGAAAGTAAATTTCCTTAAGACTACAGGTTTACCGTTAACCCATTTTAAAATTGGACTTTTTCCCTTAATAATATTTTCTCTAAAGAGAGACTTATAAAAAAGATATCCTTCATAATTAACCACAAGATCTGCATTAGAGAAAACGTTTGTGGTCAACTCTCCCCACTGTAGTTTTTCAGTCCAGCGTCCATACTTTGTAATTTTCTTGATTTTCTTTTCCTCACTCCACTCTTTTCCATCGACTTCAGCTTTTTGAAAGTAAATTCCACCTACTCCAAAAAAGTGAGACATTTTATCTGCTCCAACATGAACACCATTTAGGTTAAATGTATTTGCAAGACCCTTAAAGCGAATAATCGGAGAATTAAACCAAGCGACAGTTTTATAAATGCTATCTGAAAGATTATTCCATGAAGCTATCTGCTTATGATCGTTAACCCACTTTTCAAGCTGTCTGGCATTTAGACTTTTCTTAATAAGGTTTACAAATTTTTCTTCATCTGGCTCCCCTTCATAATAAAGAACAGCATTTTCAATGGCCTTATTAACGGCCTCATCTACGATTTCAATTGAGTCAGGAATGTCATGAAACATGCTTGAGTATTGATCAGTTTCGTAACTGTAGATTTTTGTTTGCGTAAAGAAAATTGAGACACTTAAAAGTGCCATAACAAAGATGTTTTTCATTTGTTTAGTTGCCTTAATAAAAATTGTTTTTACTTACTTACGGTTAAGGATAAGCTCTGACAATCATAAGGTTCTTGAAGTGTAATATTTACAATTTAGAGTCTATTTTGAATGATGATTCTTTCGACTTCTGAAACGTATTCTTGATGCCAGCTCTCTCTCGCTTCAAGCTCCTCTTCAATAAGTCTTCCTCTATCCTCTGGAGAACTCTCTTTATATAAGCTTTGAAATTGCAAGATTCGCTCTGTAAATTTACTTGAGATATGACTAATTTCTTGGGTTTCAACTAAGAGATTTTCCTTACTTAATATTTCTATAAAGTGATTAATCTTTAATGCATCTTCTATGTTCATTCTCATCGCAATTGTTTCTTTAAAAAAGAGCATCATCAGCGAAACCAGCTTTTTCCTTGCTGAACTTGGCCATGATCGAGAGGCCTCTATTAAGTTCTCCTGATAAATATCCCAGCGAGGGACACGACAAATTCCCCCCATTAAAGTGAGGTCTTCGTAAGTAATATCTTTTTGATCTTTGTATGGAGCTTGATTTCTTTGCTGTAAAATATACTCACTTAATACTTCTAGCTTTATTAAGTTATCCTTGTAGTTTTTAAACTTTTTGTAACTAGAATCAATATATTCTTTACTAATCTCTCTTTCTATTCTGGATTCACAACCTTTCTGGATCTGACTTATTTGTTCTCTATAAGGCAACTCATTTGAGTCAAAAGCATTATCACTTTTTTCAACCATAGACTCTGATCGTGAAGTCTCTAAGCTACCAGCAAGCACTTTTTCATCATCGTTTGAGGGACCAAATCTCAAGTAAAGCTGAAGAGCTATAAATAATACTAGCGATAAAATGGTTAAAGCTTTTAACGTCTTTTGAAACATGTTATTTATTTTACTATGAATCAAGATTTTAGCCACATTTCTAAAAATGGTTATATTAAGGAAAAGCTTAACTTGGAGAATTGTTGGATTGAGGCAGTAGAGGCCCAAAACTGGCAAACCCTCGACCAACTATGCTTCCAAATGCTCAAAAATGGTGATTTGAGAAAAAGACTTTCAAAAATCGTAAATATTTCTCAGGTAGAGCATATTCTCTCTTTAAGAGAAGAGCCTGATGAAGAAGGCATTTGGCACGATGATGGCTCCAGAAAGCTCGCCTTCAGTGTTTCTTTAAATCTTGTGCCCCAGTCTATCACTGGAGGTCAGCTAGAAATGAGACCTATGAACTCTAAGGAAAATATCACAACCCTTGAAAACCTTGAGTTTGGAGAATATTATATTTTCGCAACTGGTCAAAATCATTGGCAGCATAGGACGAAAGCGGTTAGATCTGGCAAAAGACTAGTCTTTGCAGGTTGGTGCACATAGTAATTTTCTAATATTTTGATAATTTACACTTGCGAAATTGCGACGACGGGCATATATTAGCCCACTATAAATCGCCAATTTAATAGTTGTGAAAAGGATATAGTTATGGCCAGAACATGTGACCTTACAGGTAAAAGAAGATTAGTTGGAAACAAAGTTTCTCATGCTAAGAACAGAACTAAAATGACTCAGAAACCAAATCTTCAAACGAAGAGAGTTTTTGACCCTGAGACTGGTGAAACAATTAAATTAAGACTTTCTACAAGTGCAATAAGAACCCTAGATAAAGTAGGTTCACTTTCTAAATTTCTAAGAAAGTATAAGCATTTATTTCAAGCTTAATTTTAAAATTATAAGTTGAAGCCTAAAGCCGACCATGAGAGTCGGCTTTTCTATTTTTCTTTAATCTTAATAACTTATTTCCCGATAAGAGATTATGATTACATTTTTTAATCTTATCTTCAAAGTACTCATTCCGCCTGAGATTTTTCAGACGGAAAGAAGAAGTGATCTTCAAAAAGCAAAGTTCATCATTATCATAGCGACTTTTACTTTTATAGGCTGCCTTAGTGCCTTCACGACTAAGTCTCTTGAAAATCAAAAAACGCCAATACTTGAAATACTAGGAATACTCTACTGTATTTTAATACCGTTAATATTAAAAAAAACAAGCAGTCTTCAAAAAGCAGGAGCAATTGTTCCTCTTGGGTTTGTGACTCTAGGTTTTTATTATATTTTAACAAATCAAGGTCTATTTAATCCTCTTATATACCTAATTGCTTTTCTTCCCTTTTATTCACTTTATTTAACAAATAAGAAGTACGCTCTTGTCTTTAGCTTTATTGCCCTGATTGAGATCACAGTACTCATTTTCTTAAACCAATTCTTTGATTTCTATTCTTTAAATACAGGGATCCAATTAGTTATCTTAAATGTTTTTTGTCTCTATTCCATTTTTGCAATTTCTATGTCCTTAGGAATAACACATATAAATAATGAAGAGCTCTATGAAAAGCGTCTATCCATAAGTGCAGAAAGACTAAAGAAAGCAAATGAGTCAAAGGATGCCTTTTGGGCAAAAGTGAGTCACGAAATTAAAACACCTCTCAATGGTATTCTGGGAATGACCAATCTTTTAATTACTGGAAATATAAATAAAGAACAAAAAGATCTTCTTTCAATTATCAAAGACAGTGGAGAGAATTTAAATCTCATTCTAAGTGACGTTATCGATTATTCAAAATTAGAATCAGGAGAAATCCAAGTCATCAAGAAGCCTTTTAGTTTAGAAGAAGCGCTAGAAGACCTACTCTTAATTTTTCAAGGAACTGCTGATGATAAAGGTATTCATCTTAGCTATTTACTAGATGGTGATGTTCCTAAAGCAATTCTATCGGACGAAGCAAGAGTGAAACAAATTCTTTTCAATTTAGTAAATAACGCTCTTAAGTTTACAGATCATGGATATGTAAAAATCCTCGTTGAGAAAGGCTCAAGAAGAAACAAAATAAGATTCACTGTTGAAGATACGGGAATGGGTATTCCAAAGAATAAACAAGATAAAATATTTAAGCCATTTACACAGGTAGACGATTCCTTATCACGTAGGTATGGCGGAAGTGGACTTGGTCTAATTATTTGTAGATACTTAGCAGAATTACTTGGAGGGGAAATATCATTTGAGTCCCAAACATCCAAAGGTAGCTCATTTAGTTTTGAAGTTCAGTATATCCCTGTGCAAATCAAGAAGTTTATTAAGGATAAAAACCCTAAAAATGATTCACGATTTCTTTCTAAAATTCAAAATACTAGGCTTTTAGTTGTAGAAGATAACCCTATCAATCAAAAGCTTCTTGTTACCCTCATTAATAAGAATGGCCTGAAAACAGATGTTGCTAACAATGGAAAAGAAGCTCTCGAACTCTATCATAAGTACTCTTATGACCTTATCTTTATGGATATTCAAATGCCTGTTATGGATGGTATTCAGGCCTCAAAAGAAATACTGAGTCTCGAAACATCTGAAAAACCAAAGATTATAGCTGTCACTGCGAACACCTTACAAGAGGATAGAGATAAATGTTTAGAAGCCGGAATGGTCGATTTTATTACAAAGCCAATTAATAATATGACCCTTATAAATGCACTAGAGAGATTTAGTAATCACACTCAACTCTTTGCTGAAAAAACATCTAGCGAAAGTAAAGAAGAAGAAAATAGTCTAGAAAATCTTTTGAATCATGTATTCAAACATTTTTCGATAAAAGACCTTTTAGACAATTACTCAAATGATGTTCTTGTAATAGATACAATCATAAAACAATTTCATAAGAACTATTCTGAGACTCTCGATAATATGAAGCTGGCCATTGATGCTAGAGACAGTAGTCAATTAGAGTTTCATACGCATACCTTAAAAGGTATCCTAAGTAGCTTTTACTGCACTGAAATTATTAAGTTTGTGATAGAGCTAGAAGAGCATGCCAAGAAAGATGACTTAAGCAAGGCTGAGGTTTTGTACGACATCATAATAGAAAATATTGAAGAGCTTGTTAGTGAACTGGCACAAGTGATTAAAGTAATTGATGAAGAATTAAGTGAAACGACTAGTATGGCAGAATAAAAAAGGCTCCGTAAGGAGCCTCTCTTAATTAAAATTTAAACTTAAGCTTATTGCCATTCAATTTCTTCTATAAGAAATCCCCACTTACTAACAGAACGATCTGATTTAAAAGTAACAACCATCGTGTCACCTTCAACAGAATCTGATAAATAAGCTTCTCCAGCACCTGAAATTTTTTCTACTTCAGCTCTTGAACCATTTGAAACAATTAAATTATCATATCTTGCTTCTAGTTCATATTTCTTAACTTTCAATCTAATGAACTTAGCACCTTCAACTTTGAAAACTTTTTCAACATTTGCATTATCTGCGTATGGGTGTTGAGACTCCCAAACTGTATCTAAAGTTTTTGTTTTCCAAGCTCCTGGCTTAGGCTCATTTCTTGGAGGTCTAGTATCAGTTAATAGGTTATAAGCATTGATTCTTCCACCATTAATTGTTTTTCCTCTATAAGATGCTACAGGAATTGATGTTGCAAGAAGTCTCTCTTTCATTTCAGCATGTGGCATTCGACCTTCATGTGAAACAAGTAGCCCTAGAACACCTGAAACATGTGGAGTTGCCATTGAAGTACCAGAGTAAGCTTTATATCCACCATTTTTTACAGTAGATAAAATGTTGTGTCCTGGAGCTGCAATATGAACAGTTCTTTTTCCGTAACATGAAAAGCTTGCAAGAGTATCTTGAGCTGTATGAGCTGCAACACTAACTACGTTTTCAACTTGATAGTTTGAAGGATAGTGTGGTCTTGAATCGTTATCAGTACTTGAGTTACCTGCTGCTGCAGTAAAGATAATCCCTGCTTCAGCTGCTCTTTCGATCGCTTCTTTAAGAGCTTCAGAGCGACCTCCGCCTCCCCAAGAGTTTGACATAATGTCTACACCAACTTTAGTAGCATAATCGATAGACTTGATGGCATTAGCTGTTGAACCTGAACCTGAGTCTGTTAAAAACTTAACCGCAACTAAAGTTACATCGGCCATTACACCAGCAACACCAACACCATTATTATGAACTGCACCGATTGTTCCTGCACAGTGAGTACCATGAGAATGGCCATCTATCGGATCACCATCATTATTAGCAAAGTCATATCCGTGAATATCATCTACATATCCATTTCCGTCATCATCAACACCAGCTTCACCGTTTTTCTCAGCTTCGTTAACCCACATATTCCCTACTAGATCAGGGTGGTTGTAGTCGATACCAGTATCAATAACAGCTACTTTAACGTTTCTTGACCCTTTAGTAATTTCCCAAGCATTTAGTGCATTAACATCAGCACCTGCTCTCCCTGGAGATCTTCCACCTGGCTCATTAGAACCTGTATTCTTTAATCCCCATAGTTCACCAAATTTTGGATCGTTTGGAGAATTGAAACTTCTTTGAACTGGGTTTAATGAGCTTAGTAAGCTATCAACAGCACTAACTTCTTTTGTATCAATGATTGAATAAATAAAGTTTGGCTCCACATACTCAACATCGTTGTTTTGAGAAAGTACATTCTGTACATTTACAAGAGAGTTTTGATCAGCTTTTACAACATAAAGCTTTCCATAAGAAAGGTTTAAAGTTTCCTTTAACTCTAGTCCCAGACCTTTTTGCTCGGAGAAAAAACTTTTCTCTACGCCTTTTTTTAATTTTACGATTAATTCACCTGGTACCGAATCAACTGAAGCGTGTACAGGTAATGTGGCTAAACTTAAAAGTCCTGCCGCAAGTAGACCTTTGTTTGTCATGGAACCCTCCTATGGCTCTTGTGTAATCATCATGATTTATCAATTTAAACAATTCTTATTAGCCTAGATGAACGACTCAGTGCTCTCCTAGACAGGCAAAGATTACCTATGGAATCTAACTACCTAGTTTAAAGCAATTCGAAAAAAATGGTAGAATTGAGAGTAAATGTTAGAAAGATATATAGGAGGCTTTCTTTGATCCACGGCAAATCATCAGACCCAGTATTCATAAAAAAAATCAAACTTAAGATTTGGACCCTCAGGGATGAGATTGAAGCTGTTATTTTAAAAGCTACTGAATTAAAAGGAAGTGCATTAACTGATCAAGAGAAAACATCTCTTATAGATGAGTACTGTCCTAAAAATGTTGTTCCTCCAACACTAAAAGTTATTGATGGTGGTGGGGAAAGTGAAGAAAAACAAGCCGACTCTGCAGAAGAAGGTGAAGCTGGCGAAGAAGATTCAAAAGAAAAAGCGGAAGCACTCCTTGAGGCCATGGATGGTGGAGATTCAGAGGAAAACAAAGAAGGTGATGAAGAGTCCCTATCTGATGTGAGAGTTATTCAACGTTCTTCCAAAAATATTCCAGCTGATAAAATAATTGAAGGAATTGTTGTCTTAAGCGAATTAGGAATGGACCATCTTTATTTCTTTAGTAATCAAGACTTTACTGAAGGTCAAAGTATCGTTGTCGAGTTTCAAGTTCCCAAAAGATTTATCGTCAATATTAATGTTGCCTACAGCAGACCTTTTAACATGAAAAGTAGGATTATCTCAGATAGAAAACTACCTTTTAGAGTTGTTGGTTCATTTTCATTTCTTAAAGAAGGTGAAAGAACTCTTCTTAGACAATTCATTGCTTCAATTGAACCTGAAGTTAAAGAAGTTGTGGTTGTTAAAAAGAAAGCTCAAGACAGTGGTGATGAAGATGATGGTGAGTTTGGGGACCTAGACGACCTCATCTAAGCCAACTACTCAGAACTTTGAGCAGCAATCGCAAACTTTTTAGCACCTGCAAGCTTAGCTATATCCATAATTTTAATTGTTGTTTCCAAAGTTGCATTCTTATCCCCTTCAAGGATAACCAGCTCTGTTTTTTCCTGTTCAAATGCTAGCTCTAAATTTTCTTTTAAACTTTCGAGACTCGTCTTTTTTCCGTTTATAGAAATACTACCTAATTTATCTAAACTAATAATAACCACACTTGATTCACTCCCCTTAGAGGGAGATGAAGCTTCTGGAAGATCAACATCCAGTCCACTTTCAAGGGATACCGATGATGTCACCATAAAGAGAATAAGGAGAACTAACATAATATCAATAAGCGGAGTCATATTGATCTCTGCTACAATTTCATCATGCTGATCATCTCTTAGTCGATTGGACATTAAAGTAGCTCCCTTAAATCTTCTAAGCTATTACGAAATTTAATATTTATTTCTCTTAATCGAACCTGAAAGTAATTATATAAAATCACAGCAAACACAGCGACGATAATACCTGAAGCTGTGGCAATCAAGGCCTCGCTTAGTCCAGCCGCAACAACTGTAAAGCCCGACTTACCACTAGTTGAGATTGACTCAAAACTTTTGATGATACCAACAACTGTTCCAAACAGACCAATAAAAGGTGCAGATGTTCCAATTGTTCCAAGCAACCATAAAAATTTTCTCATATGAGAAGCCGACTCGGAAAGCCTACGGTCTAGCACAATCTGCCAACTACTAAAGTCCTTTTCCTTCCCTTCAAAAATAGAACTAAAAGGTTTAGAAACAACAGGATGTACACCATGGGCCAAGCCGGTTACCTCGTGTAATTTATTTTCTTTAATTAGCTCTACCGACTTTTCTAAAATTCGATTAAATTGTTCATCAATAGACCTTAAGAACCACCATCTCTCAATAGCAACAGTCCAGATAATTAGGGAACATATAAGAAGTGGGACCATAATAAAGCCACCATCTTTTATTAAAGTAATGAAATCCATAACGCACCTAGCAGAAAAATATTAATACTTCTCTAATCATCTCTATACGACAACAATTTATCAAGATATTATAATATTGTATTTAAACTGGAGACTTGATTGTTAATCAATTTAAGATCAAATAGAGCTGTTTTTTCTAATTGGATCACCTTTTTATTTATTTTTGCCTTGGCCCTGAGCGCTTTCTTTAGTGAGATATTTCAAGCTCCTGAACATAAAGACACCCATATCGATAGCTTAAGACTTGTTTTTAATCAGGGCGACCTTGAAAATATTAATCAAATCATACTCAAAAATAGTCTTGGAAATTTTCATTTAGAGAAAATATCTTCAGACAAATGGAAAATTATCTCCCCAAGAAATCTACCAGCAAACCTATATGTTATTGAAAATCTTCTCGATACTTTGAAAAAACTAAAAATCAGAAATATTTATGAGAAAGATAAAATCTACTTGGCAAACTTTAGCTTAAATAACCCGCTCTTTAGTTTGGACTTAATTTACGACAGCAAGAAAGAAGTTAATGTTGATTTCGGACTTATTAATCCATTAGATAACTCAACTTATGTCTCTGTATCAAAGCAAGATGCTATTTACCATATTGATGGTTTTCAATCCAACCTGACTTCCTTGGATTTAACCAGCTTTGTCGACACGAGAGTTTTTAATTTTGACACAATGAAAATTAAAAAAATGAAAATCTTTCAAGGCAAGGGTCCTAAGTCAAAACGACCAAGTCTCTCCCTTGAGAAGAAAGACGAAGTTTGGATTGGAAGTAATGGTAAAACACTTGATGATAATAAAGTAACAGAGTACCTCATCTCACTTGAGAATATTAGAAGTAGCATTATTTTAGACAAAATTTCAGAGAAGTTACTTAAGAAAGTAAATGATTATATGGAAAAGCCTCACTACAGACTAGAGTTTGAAATGAATAATGGAGACAATATCGAAATTGATATGTCAGGTGCTATTCCTAACCTACCAGACTTAAAACTAGAAAAGTGGCAAAATATTATTGCCAAAAGTACAAATGGTACTTCACCAATTATTTTAAACAAATCAAATATTAGAAATATCTTTATCAAAGAAAGCAAGTTAAGAAAGATTCCCTTTAAGAAGCTTTTTTATTAACAACTCTTGAATTGCTTGGAAGAATATCATCTTTTTTAATTTTACTTGGATCTACAAAAACATTTATCAGGTTTTGAACAATAGTTGAATTATATTGCTTCATAAGCTCTTGGTTACTTAAAAGTATTTTTAAGGCCTCAACAGGTTTCTTATCTTGCTCTTGAATGATATGAGTGAAAGCATCAGCAAGCCCTACGATATTGGCCAAAGTAAAGATTTTTGATCCTCGTTTACCAAAAGGAAACCCTGTACCGTCATACGCTTCATGATGTTGCAACACAATCTGCTTCACTGAAGAATAAATTGTATTCTTACCATCTAAAAGTTGATATCCAAGTTCAGGATGATTTTGATATTGTTCATGCTCTTCATCACTCATTTCCATAACTTTCTTGTTGAGCATTTCTTTTGGAAGCATCATTTTTCCAATATCATGAAAGAAGCAGGCAAATGATGTACTTTCAATTGTTGTTTTAGATTGCCACTCAAACTGCTTAATTATTGATGTAGAAAACATTGAGACTAAAAAAGCATGTGTGTAAGCATTTGGATCAAAGTCTTGATAACTTCTTAAAATTTTATAAAGATCATCTTGTCCTTGAATAAGAGTAAACATATTCTCTGCAATTTCTTTTCCTTGATCAATAATCTGTGGCTTCAGACCATCCGTAAATGATTGCTCTAAGTATTTCTCACTTACGTTTTGTAAGAGTTTTACCTTCTTGCTCGTAGGAGCCTTTTTACTCTCAATAACTTTTTTTGCAAAATGATTATTGTATTTTACAAACTTAAAAAGATCTTTTTTATGAAAATAAAAGTATTCAACATTTTTTTCTACACGATACTTATCAATCCTTTCTTTATCTAAAGTATCACCTGCGTGAAGGATTTTAATATAACGACCACTTTTTAATTTTACAAAAATATCAAACAATACAGGTTGTGAAGAATAGAACTCAGAAATTTTTACTTTCGTAAATGTATCATCACTCTCTTGAACTTCTTCCTCTGCTCCTAGCTCTTTTCTTCTTGGTGTTCCAGCAACCATATCACCAACACTTTGATGCCCCTCTAACAGTCCTTGTAGGTCTTTGAACTCAAAAGGTTTTTCTATTGCTTCAGTTGCCCCTAATTTTTTTAACAATTCAGGTGTTAACTTATCTTCTTCATCTTGATCTTCTTTAACTTCTGTAATCATTAGGACATTTTGAGAGGGATAATTTGTTGTGATAAATTTTAATACTTGTAATCCGGGATGGTTTCGTACTTCAACATTCATAACAACTGAAAAAAACTTTTCATTGTATAGAGCCAGCTGGGCATCCTTACCATTAGAAACCATAGTTACTTCATACAGTAGTTCTTCGAAATAGTTTTTCGCTGATACCAACCATTCATTATCTGGGTCTACTAATAGAATCTTTAACGCCAAACCTTATCCCCTGCTTATGCATATAACTTATCGGAGAAATGAGGTCTGAATTTAAGGTTATTTTTGTTTTTTTATTTGTGATATTAGATAGTTAGGTCATACTTAAACGTAAAAAGGGAACGTTCTACGTTCCCTCAATATTTACAGACAATAAATAAAAACTACTTAATTTCTTTATGTATTGTATGTTTTCTCAAGAATGGGTTGTACTTCTTAAGTTCCAACCTTTCTGGATGTGTTTTCTTGTTTTTAGTTGTGTGGTAACGAGATGGTGATTTTCCAATCTTTCTCGCTTCTGTACACTCTAAAGTAATAATTACTCTTGGTCCCTTTGCCACAGTAACCTCCGCTCAAATATTAAAATTAACTGGCTCAAATTACACTTTCTTTCTTGCCCTGACAAGGTATAATTGCTAAATTCTCATACATGATGAATCTAGAAAATTGGAACTTTAGTTCCTATAATTCCAACAACTTAAAGGTATTCATTGCCTTGAGTGCCCAGCCTTCAGAGTTAGGTGATGAACTTTTCTACAGTGTGACTTCAATGGAGTCAGATGAGGTGGAAGTTTTTCAACAAGACTTCTTAAAACTTGAAGATGCTATTGCCTTTGCCAATAAGAGATATGGCCATTGGGACTTTAGTGATCCTGTAGAAGGAACAAGCAGCGGTGAGGGTTGTGGCAGTTGTGCTGCTCATTGACTTTCGCTATTAAAAGAGGCAAATTAGCTGACACTAAAAAACTAAACCCGTTATTGTAAAACTATCAATAACCACTGAGAGGTCCAAAATGAGAAAAGATATTCACCCAGAATACAACGCTGTAACAATTAACTGTGTTTGTGGAGCAGCTTACGAAACTAAGTCTACTGCAGCATTAAGCAAGATCGACATTTGTGGTTCATGCCACCCATTCTATACTGGAAAGCAAAAAGTAATGGATACTGAAGGTAGAATTGAGAAGTTCAAAAAGAAGTTTGGTTCTCATTACGCAAAAGTCGCAAAGAAATAAAACTAGAAATAATAAAGGCTTCTTCGGAAGCCTTTTTTTTTGTCTCCATTTAGATGAGGTTAACTCTCCACAACCGATCATCAATTTCTTTAACAACTTCATATGAAAACTTATCTCCAGCACAAACCATCCCTAGTTCTTTTATCTCTGGTTTTTTCATTTTTCTCTTAGGTATTTCAAAACGAAGTGTTTTATTATCATTTAAACATACGTCCCATAAAAAACTATGCTTATTTTCTGTAATTGTTCGTATGACACGAAAACTCTTCATATCCATATTGTGACTTTCTTCTAAGCTATCTCCTTCGATATCATTGAAAAAATAAACATGACCTATTAATGGCATCTTCTTACGATCGAGTTTCGCTTTTTGACTTAATCTTTCAACGCTTGGATGGTGAACTGTCTTCATCACTTGATGACACCAATCAATTTTCTCTTCTTGTAAAGACGTTGTATAAACGGGACAAAACTCTACACCAGTGGGACATGGGAAGATATTTTTAAAACTTCTAGCACTAAGGGTTTTTCGAATATCCATGAGCTTATAAAAAACTTCAGGAGTTCCAGGTTCAATTAAAATAATATACTTTGGCTTAAGCCGAGTGACTGTCTGTAATACTTCCTTCGCACTCATCTCATTTAGAGAGTTACCGAATAACAGGACACTCCCCTCACTATTTAATTCTCTAATATTATTTTGAAAACTAACCTTGGTAAGTCTGTCAGGGAAAGCTCCTCTGATAACTCGTCTGGCCTGTTCAAGCATAAAGCTTTCTTTATCGATACAAGAAATTTGTCCTTTAAATTCAGGAAAATAATCAAGAATACCTAGAGTATAAGTTCCGGGACCACAACCAAAGTCTATCCAGTCTAGCTCAGAGAGTTCAGATTGAATTGAACTTGGTAACCGATCTAAAACAAAACTAAATTTTTGAAAATTTGTAGGTAGATAGAAGCATGTATAACTTGTAATGAGGCTTTCATTCCATTTCCACTCAGTTAACTCATCTCTTTCTTGAGTATAGAGATGAGAGATATCACTAATTCCATTTATTAATTTTTGTTCTGAAATCTCTGGATATAAACTCCAACTTAAAAGTTTATCAACTGAAAGTTCTATCATGTTAGCTCCAATAAAAAAGCCTCCCATTGGGAGGCAATTTATTTCATTATTTTCTTTGTATTATCTTTGATCCATTGGAACGAAGTTTCTTACATTCTCACCAGTATAAATCTGACGAGGTCTAGCAATTTTAAGAGAATCGTCTTCTCTCATTTCCTTCCACTGAGACAACCAACCTGGAAGTCTTCCTAGAACAAACATAACAGTAAACATATTCGTTGGGATACCAAGTGCCTTATAGATAATCCCTGAATAAAAATCTACGTTAGGGTAAAGGTTTCGATCAACAAAGTAGCTATCTTTTCTAGCTTCTTCTTCAAGGCCTCTCGCAATATCAAGTAGTGGGTCTTGAATATTTAATTTATCAAGAATCGTATCACAGGCAACTTTAATAATCTTCGCTCTTGGATCAAAGTTTTTATAAACTCTATGTCCAAATCCCATAAGACGGAAGCTATCATTTTTGTCTTTTGCTTTTTCAATAAATTTCTTATATCCACGTCCATCTTTTTTAATGGCCTCTAACATTTCGAGAACTCTTTGGTTGGCTCCACCGTGAAGTTGTCCCCAAAGAGCGTCAATCCCGCCAGAGATTGTGGCAAAGATATTTGCCTGGCTTGAACCAATAACTCTTACTGATGAAGTTGAACAATTTTGTTCGTGATCTGCATGAAGCATTAGGAGAACATCAAGCGCTCTAGATACTTCAGGATCTACCGTAAAGCCTTCTTCGTAGAACATCATATTTAAAAAATCTGATGCATATCCTAGTGAAGGATGTGAGCGATGAGGCTCTTTGCCAATAGTTCTTCTATAGAAGTAAGCTGCAATTATTTTAACCTGTGCCATTAACTGAGCAATGGCCCTTTCTCTATCGACTGCTTCAAGAGGAGTCTTCAAGAACTCAGGGTAAAAAGCAGATAAAGACGACGTTGCCGCTGATACAACACCCATTGGATGAGAGTCCTTTGGAAATTGATCAATTATTTTTGTAACGCCTTCAGGAAGTGTAGAGAACGAATTCACTTTTTCGTTAAAGAAATCAAACTCTGTCTTAGTTGGAAGTTTTCCAAAATTTAAAAGATAAGCGACTTCTAAAAAATTAGAACCTTCTGCAATTTGCTCAATCGGATAGCCACGGTAACGAAGAATTCCTTTTTCACCATCAAGGTAAGTGATTTCAGACTGACATGAGCCAGTGTTCATGAAACCATTGTCTAAAGTTACATAACCGGTTTGTGCACGCAAGCTACGAATATCAATCGCCTTCTCATTTTCAGTTCCGGTGATAATAGGTAATTCAATAATTTTTCCGTCCAGCTCTAGCTTTGCCACTTCCGACATACTTCCTCCAATAATAAATACAAATTAACCTGCCTAATATAAGGCTAAATCCTAAAAAAACAAAGGATTAAGCGTTAAAAGCACTATCTTTCTGCTAATGACCCACCGCAACTAAATTAGATAAGGTTCTTATCCCAAGCAACAGGGTCTTTTTGCCATGCGTTTAATGTTTCGTGATCGCTTTCGTTAATAAATCCTAACTCAACTCCAGCTTTTATAATATGACTAAAATCAGTAAGACTAAATAACCTTAGCCCTAACTTCTTAACTCGATCTAGTGCTGCTGGCATCTCGTAGTCAACAATACAGAGGCAATCCTCAATGGCTGCACCATCTGATCTTGCGCCAAGTACTGCTTCCTCTAAACTCTTTGCCTGATTAACGAGATCTTCAACAATTAAAATCTTATCGCCCTCTTTGAAGTTTCCTTCAATTTGGTTTCCTTTACCGTGCCCCTTAGGCTTTGAGCGAATATAAACCATAGACCGCTTCATTTCGTGAGCAATCCAAGCGGCATGAGGTATTCCTGCAGTAGCAAGTCCTCCAATGTGATCGTAGACAAAGCTATTTTTATTTATGACATCAACAAAGCTAGTACAAACTTGGTATCTTTCCGCTACATGACCGAGCATAACTCTATTGTCACAATAAATAGGGCCTCTTAATCCAGAGGCATAAGTGAAAGGCTCGTTTGGTTTAATCGAAACGCAACCTGTTTTTAATAAAATTTTAGCAATATCTAATTTGTTCACTCTATAACCTCTTTTTAATGGTGGTCATATTATAGAACTTGAGAATTTTAAAAGCAAAAAAAAACCCTACTTATAAAAAGTAGGGTCTCAAGAGAGAAATTTTTAATCTAATAATTTAAAAATTACTAGTCGTCATCACGACAGCTTGTGTGACGTACAGCAAGACGTCCAACGAAAACACCATTAAGGTTTCCGCTTGCATCTACCTTGTAATACTTACTAATAGACATTGAACCAATTTTGATTCTGTTAGCTCTGATTGGCCAACACTGGTTGTATCTCATTTCTCTTACGATTTCTTTGTACTCACCTTCTTGAATTGATGGAATAGCTGCCTCTGCAAGAGCAACCACTTCAGCTTCAGTAGCAGCAGTGAAACCTGTAGTGAAAGTCATTGAGCGATTTCCTGCAAATGAACTTACAGTTAATAGTGCTGCTGTTAATGCAATTAATTTTTTCATTTATTACTCCGTTTTAAGTTGATTAGTTTTGGGAAACTAATTTGTTGTTTTTTGTTTGCCGGCAAATTCAAATTAAAAAACTATAGATTTTCTGTAAACACTAAAAGCTTTTTTATTCAAAAAAGTGTTCTTGTTTGTGTACACATATCAGGGCCACTTTGATACTAAACGAAATTAAGTAATTGATATTGAATAAACTGGACATGTGTCCACTGTAAATTCGATTTGACGGAGACATATAGAACTCATAAATAAGAGTACATATGAATGTTACAGACTATCTCGATTACAGAAATTACTTAAAAGATTTTTATCAATATAAGAAAGATAAAAACTCTGATTATAGCTACCGTGTCTTTATGAAAAGAGCCGGTATCTCTTCGCCTTCTCATTTAAAAATGATTATTGATGGTGATAGAAACCTAACAGCGAAAACTATACCTAAGTATATAAAGGCACTTGGACTAGAAAGTAAGAATGATATTCATTTCTTTGAAAATCTTGTCCACTACTCTCAAGCAAAAAATCAAGATGAGAAAATTTCTTTTTTTAATAAATTACTTGAACATAAAAGAAAGAAGGGTCTTTCCCCACTTGAATTAGAAAAGTACGATTTCCTAAGTACTTGGTACCATGTTGCCATTTATGTCCTTATCGATTTGCCTTCTTTTCGCAATGATATTGAGTGGCTACTTCTCAAACTAAAAAAGAAGGTCAGTAAGAGTCATATCGAGAGTGCATTAAAAAATTTAAAAAAACTTGGTCTTATTGAAGATGATCCGGTTAAAGGTTTAAGACAAACCAATGGAGCATTGTCTACACCAGACTCAGAAATGAAGTCACAGGCCATTTATGAATATCACAAATCAATGATAACTTTAGCAGGTCACTCATTAAATGAAGATGCCATAGAAGAACGTGAGTTCAATGGTGTCACTTTTCCAATTGATAAGAATAAACTCCACCTTATAAAAGAAAAAATAAGAGAGTTCAGAAAAGAAATTAATGAAATCGCCTCAAATATTGAAGACTCAAAGGATGTTTACCAAATGAATATCCAACTCTTTCCTCTTACTAAGGATCTCAATTGAAACATTTATCTTTTTTAACTCAAATAACATTTTTACTATCTTTAGTGACGACTAATCTAAGTGCTAAAATCACTCGTGGTGGAGTTGATGTAGGTAATGGAAAAATATTTGTTCATAAATTAGCGACCCTTGATTATGAAATAGAACAAAACCTTGTCTATGATATTGAAGATCAAATGAAAGATATTCAAAATGCACAACATCCAGAAGTCATGAAAGCTGCTTTTGAAGGAATGTGTGAAACCAACTCTGTAGAGTTTCTCAGCCTTTCAATTTCTGACTATTACCCTAAATCTTTTGAAGTTAAATATCGTTTTGCTAAAAAAAGATATCAAGGTGAAATCACTGTTGGCTTGAAAGATTGCCTCGTTCCTGAAATGATTACTTTAAATCAAGATGACTTCTTGTTTTTAAAGTGAGGAAAGGAAATGAAATTTGAGTCGACGCTCATAAAAGGTAAAATATTAAAGCGATATAAAAGGTTCTTAGCAGATATCGAATTAGAAAATGGTGAAGTTATTGTTGCTCACACCGCTAATACTGGAAGCATGACAACTTGCTGGGAGCCTGGCTGGAATGTTCTTTGTAGCTACCATGATAATCCAAAAAGAAAATTAAAATACTCATTAGAAATGACCCACAATGGAAATACTTGGATTGGAGTAAATACCTCTCTTCCTAATAAGCTTGCTATTGAGGCCATTAAAAATGGGGTGATCAAAGAACTTGATGGCTATGAAACAATAAAGCCAGAAGCTAAAATTGGTAAAAGCCGTATTGATATTCTTCTTAAAGATGGACCAACTGAAAAATGTTATGTGGAAGTAAAGAATGTAACTTTATTAGGGGAAAATAAAGCTGCTCTCTTCCCCGACTCAGTTTCAACGAGAGGACAAAAGCATCTTCTAGAGCTAACCACCTTAGTAAACGAAGGTATCAGAGCGTGTATGCTCTATGTTATCCAGCGAGAAGATGTGGATCATTTTTCACCTGCTGATGCAATTGATCCAGAGTATGGAAAGCTATTAAGAGAGGCCAAAGAAGCTGGTGTTGAGATCTTGGCCTACCAATGCGAAATGAGTCCAAGTAAAATCAGTCTTCTAAAACCTATAAAAGTTAAGCTCTAAGTAAATAATTCACACTTCATTGCGGCGCGTTCTCTGACGTGATACTTTCACTGCGACTCACTCTATCGAGAAAAACTAGGAGAAAACAATGAAGAAAGCACTCATGCTTATCTCTCTACTATTAATGACACTTACGTCTGCAATGGCAAGAGACGGATACGCCACACGTTACACAACAACTTATGACACTTGGGATAGAGGATTCTCTTCTCACTATAGCTACCGTGAAGAGGTTTATACTTCATGTGGATACTATACTTGTTATGAAGGTTACAGCAGATCATCTAATGTTTACGTAGAAGAAACTGTAATTGAGCACGGTCAATATGCTGGTTACACAACTGTTACTGTTTATAAAGACAGAGGATACAAGAATAAATATGTAACTTACCACACACACCGTGGAACTGTTGTAAGACGTAATTACTACCATAAGCCAAGAGTTGTTAGACATAGAACTTATGTTCATAGAAGCTACACAACTGTTAACTATGTATATATCGATCAGTTTACTGCTGACATTATCTTAGGAATGGAATTTGTTAACTTAGGTGCAACAGTACTTGCTAACTGTGACTCGGATGACAGCGTTTGTATTGCACTTGGATTAGCATCATCAGTTTCTGGTTCATTAATTTCAATCTCAGCGTCAGAAGCTGAAAGAGAAAGAACTGAACTTCAAAGACAAATTGAAGGTTATGACAAAGCACTAGACGAAGAAATTCTAGAAGAAAGCTTTGACGAAGATCTTGAATTAAAATAATTCGAAGTAAGATTCAAATATAAAAGAAGCTCGCTTAGGCGGGCTTTTTTTGTGTTCACTGCCTAAAGTTTAGACACTTCAAGCCTTCTAAGTCACTGAAATCATGAGGATTTATTGGAACCATTCTTGCTTCTATATAAGGGATATGAACAAACTAAAGCTAATACTATTACTAAGTATCCTCTCTCAATTGTCTTGGGGGCAGACTGACTTTGGTCTTCACCCATCTGAAGAGCAATTTGAAAATAAGGTTGTTGCTAAGAAGATATTAGGATTCTTAAAGAACGTTGAACAAGACATTCGTGATGGGGTTCGCTTTGGAGTTAATAAGCTTTATCAAGTGGAGTTTACTTCAGAGCAAGAAGTGAGTGCTGACGAGCTTAAGTGTGATGGCAAGGATAAGTTAGCAGATATCAATGATCAAAAAATTAGTCTTCCTAAAAAGGCGCTTCTTTCAATAGTTCAGTATCAGGCCCATAAAAGAAATGACCACGGCTGTTCACTCAATAAGGCCATTTCAAAAAGCATAGAGAATGAATTACTAAAACAAGAAGGTAACCTGGATCTTAGCGTTGCTTGGACTAAGCAAGAAAGAAACGATATTTCCATCTGTCGCGATAAAATGAAGAGATCTGGTATGAGATCCTTTCGCTTTAACCCCAGCTTCAAACAAAGATGTGTAAAGCTTTTAGAACTTTCAGAAAGAAAAAGAAAAATGGAGAGATATAACTACAAAGTTAATAACCTCCTCTACCGGGCGAACCTTGAGTTTGATTCAACATCTTACTCAGATCAAAGCTTAGAAAAATATAATATTTGTGAAGGCGACTATAAGGAAACAAAAATTCTTAAAAGTGGTAAGAAAATGAAAATGCTTGGGATGGCCATTGTTTATATGGCACCAGGATATACAACCAGTGTAATGGGGCACATGGCAGAAAGATATGTTTACTGCCTTGATGATAAATTAGTTGATGTTCTCTTTGAATTTACCCAGCTTACAGATGGTGAAGTTCAACATTTAAAATCCACCTATAGAAAATCATTAGAAGGTGCTAGTGAAGATTATATTAAATCACTGGTAGGCCAAATTTATATGAAGTTTCAAAGAAACCCTGCCAATAATATGCTTGGTGGTTACGGCTTTTATAGTCTTCACACCAATAGAGATATTTTAGAAGTATGGCCAAAAGTAAGTGAAACTGAAATTTATAATGGACTTCAATCAAGTCTCGGTCTTTGGCGTGCCCAAAGAGATCAATTTAAGAAAAGAGAAATTTTTCCAGACTATGATCTCTTTAAAAATAATTGTACTCACCCAGTAAGAGAAAAACTAAATAGCTGGACAGAAGACTATGATATTAATAATTGGGAAGGATTAACTCCTATCAATATCTTTGGTTTTCTTCGAAAGAAAACTTCTGACAAGTTGATTATTTATCCAAGTCAAAGACTGCTTCGAAAATTTAATATGTTTAATAAAGGGAAATCACTTTTTTGGGAAAATACAACTTTCTGGTCCCAAGCCTCTGAAGGTTATGATGGTCGTGGTCACTTAAGCAGCATGGTTCTCTATCCTGAAGCACATGGTTTCCTTAAAAAACTAATTGTCACTCCGACTTTCGGAGTTCTTAATTTAGGTGCATCCACAGTTCAGGCCCTCTATGGGGTTGTAACGGCACCTTTAAGATGGCTTGCCAAAATACCTGGCCTAGACTTCTTGGCCCCTAAAAAGAGTGCTCAAGCTCTTCAAGCGGGTATGATGGGCATTGGGATGAGCCTTCCAGAGATTATTGGGGTAAGAATGCGTTATCCTAAGCCACAACCTTGGACAGATGAGGAAAATTCATTTATTTATGATGAGTTACCAACTCATGAGCCAAAGGTTCTAAATTACCTATTGGATAAAGTGAATCAATAATGATCAAACTTTTTAAATTACATCCTGCCAGTGTGAAGGCCATTCAAAAAGGTCATCCATGGGTGACTCTTGATTCATTTTCAAGAAAGTTTCCAAACGATAAAGAATTTATTTTTGGAGGTACTGACAAAGATAGGCCAGTTGCCCTACTTCTTCATGACCCAGAACATAAGCAAATTAGAGCAAGATTGTGGATAGAAGGCACAGACCTTTTAAGTGACCGTGAAAACTTTCAAAGAGAATTTGCAGCAAGATTAAAAACAGCAATCGCCAAGAGATTGAGTCTTGGAATTCAAAGCGAAAGAGATAACTTCTACCTACTCTTTGGAGAAGCTGATTTTATTCCTGGACTTTTTATACAAAAATTTAAAGATCGAATTTTTATTCAAAGTAAGATGTCCTTTTGGAGTAAGAAAAAATCTCTCTATAAAAAATTTCTAAAAAATACTTTTGAAGAAATGTTTCCTAACGAAGAGCTGTCTTATTGGTTTCAAGAAAGAAAGATCAGTAAAAAAGGAAGTCTTTCTCTTTTGTTTCAAGATGAAGAGAATCTTCCAAAGCATTCTTCGAGTTTTCTCATAGAAGAATTTGGAATTAATTACCAAATTAGAATTCATGCTTCATTTGATCCAGGTATTTACACTGATATGTCTGCTCAAAGAAAAGAACTCCTTCCTTTAATAAAAGAATCTAAAAATATATTGAATCTTTATTCATACACTGGGGCCTATAGCCTCTACGCTCTGAAGAATTCAGAAGCACATGTTACAAGTGTTGATCTTTCATCTAATTACCTAGACTGGTTAGAAGAAAATTTAAATCTTAATCCTGAGCTTGATAAGTCTAGGCATACAACTGTCTTAAACTCAGTTCAGAATTCATTGGAACAATTTTCCGCAAAACAAAAACAGTTTGATCTCATTATTTGCGACCCACCAAGCAGTAGCAATGATGGAAATGTTACAACTCAGGCCTTTAAGGAGTATGAAAATCTTGTTCCAAGACTCTTTGAAGTAACCCAGAAAAATGGTTATTTAGTTCTCTTTTTAAATACCCATGAAATCCGTCAAGAGAAGTTTCACACGAAAATAAAAGAGATTGTAAAAACATTAGGAAAAGTTAAAATACTTCCTATCAACATAAAGCTTAAAGAAGACTGCCCTACCTTGAAAGGATTTCCTGAAGGTAATTACTTAAAAGGTATCGTTCTTCAAAAACAATTCTAAGGAGTCCTTTTATGGCCAGTTGTAAATTTTGCCAAAAAGAAATCACATGGTTAAGAGACGGAAGAAAATCAATTCCTGTAGAAGGTGACGGAACTCGTCACAAGTGCGAAGAGATGATGACATCCATTAGAAGTACTAAGACAATAGAAAGAGGAGCTCTCAGCCCTGAAGAAATTGCGAAGTACGAAGAAGCAATGAATAAACAAGTTAGCAAAAAGAAAAAAAAATAGCTCCAAATTCATGGAGCTATCTTATAAACCAAAATATCTATCAACGGCTTAAGCCGCTTTCTTCTTCTCGCCTTCTTGATGACAAGTTGCAACAATTGAGTCGTCCTTCTTACCGTGTATCAGCTTCAAGTGGTTCATCTTTTTCTTTTCTTTTTTAGTAAGTTTCTTTTTATTATCCTTACTGTGTCCTTTCTTACCCATTGGGTCCTCCTGAAAAATTAAAATCTACCTACCCAAAATCTATAATTATGATAACAGTTCGCGTAATATCTCCAAAATGATAGTTGATGACTCTATTAAACTACTAAAATTATTGAATTCTTTTAAGTTGCACATCCCTACCAGATTCTGAAAATCTGCCAATAATAAGTGGCAATGATCTTTTTAGTTCCAAGCACTTACTTGTCTTTATATTGTAATTAAGGGATGATGAGCGCGAATTTTAAGGACTAAATTTGGGAGCACACATATGAAATCAAAGATTTTTTTTCTTGCTATATTGATAGCATTTTTCTCACTTAATACTAACGCTAGCACATTTGTATACTGCTCAGAAGGATCACCTTCAGCATTCAATCCGCAGGTAACAACTGATGGAACCAGTAACAATGCAGCTGCTCACACCATCTATGAAAAGCTAGTAGACTTTAAATATGGGTCAACCACTGTTGTTCCAGCACTGGCAAAGTCTTGGTCCATCTCAAAAGATAAAAAAACATATACTTTTACCTTAAGAAAGAATGTTAAGTTTCATTCAACTAAGTACTTTAAGCCTACCAGAAACTTTAATGCTGATGATGTTCTTTTCAGTCTTAACCGCCAAAGACAAAAAGATCACCCTTATCATAATGTAGGCGGTGGTCACTATGAATATTTCAATGGTATGGAGATGGGTAAAATCATAAAGGATGTTAAGAAGCTTGATGATTATAAAATCAGAATAACTCTTACAAGACCTGAAGCTCCATTTCTTGCAAATCTTGCCATGAGCTTCATGAGTATTCTAAGTGCGGAGTATGCTGACACCCTTACCAAAGCCGATCAAAAAGAAAAGATTGATAACTTCCCTATCGGTACAGGCCCATTCGTATTCTATAAGTATAAAAAAGATACTCTTATTAGATTCAAGAAGAATAAGTCTTATTGGGGCAAGGGAGCAAAGGTTGATAAACTCATTTTTGCGATTACTCCAGATGCATCAGTTAGATATCAAAAGTTAAAGGCCGGAGAATGTCATTTAATTATTGAACCAGCTCCTGCTGATCTAGCTGCAATGAAAAAAGATAAGTCTCTTAAAGTCATTCAAGGTTCAGGACTCAATGTTGGTTATCTTGCAATGAACACTCAAAAGAAACCTTTTGATAATCTGCTTGTAAGAAAAGCAATCAACATGACTTTGAATAGAAAAACTTATATTGATGCCATTTATTTAGGGAATGCTCAAGTTGCAGTAAATCCACTACCTCCAACAATATGGTCATATAATAAAAAGATTAAGCCATATAAACTGAATATCAAAAAAGCAAAGTCACTTCTTAAGAAAGCTGGATATCCAAATGGCTTTGAAACTGAAATTTGGACCCTTCCAGTAACAAGACCATATAACCCTAATGGAAAGAAAATGGGTGAACTAATGCAAGCAGACCTTGCGAAAGTTGGAATCAAAGCAAAACTAATTTCATATGATTGGCCTACTTACTTGAAGAAAGCTCGTAATGGAGAACACTCTCTTATTCAATTAGGGTGGACTGGTGATAACGGAGATCCTGATAACTTTTTAAACGTTCTTCTAGGTTGTAGTGGAGTTGAAGCGGGATCAAATGTAGCAAGATGGTGTTACAAACCATTTAATGACATTATTCAAAAAGCAAAAGTTATCCCTACTCAAAAAGAAAGAACTGTTCTTTATAAGAAAGCTCAAAAGATTTTTCATGAGCAAGCTCCTTGGGCACCTATCGCGCACTCGACTATTTTTAGAGCAATGAGTAACAAAGTTAAAGGTTATAAAATTGATCCACTTGGTGGAGATATCTTTAAGACAGTTGAGTTGAAATAAATGCTGAAGTTTTTTATAAATAGACTCAAAGACCTGATTCCGACTCTCATTGGAATCAGTATCTTGAGCTTTATTTTAATCAGGCTGGTTCCTGGTGACCCTGTGATGCTTATGCTTGGTGAAAGAGGAGCTGACCCTGCAGTCTACCAAGAGATGCAAAAAAGCTTAGGTCTTGATCAACCAATGCATAAACAATATATCACTTTTATATCTAGTGCCCTTCAAGGAGATCTGGGAAAAAGTATTATTTCCAAAAGACCAGTGACAGAAGAGTTTTTTGATCGCTTCCCTGCGACTTTGGAGCTTGGAATCTGTGCCCTCTTCTTTGCCGTACTCATAGGAATTCCGCTAGGTATTATTGCAGCACTAAACCGTAATACTTTCTTTGACTATTTTCTTATGGGTAAAGCATTACTAGGATACTCAATGCCTATTTTCTGGTGGGGCCTCATACTCATAATTATTTTTTCAGTGGGATTACAATGGACCCCTGTTGCCGGAAGAGTCGATATTCTTTTTGATATTGAAACTATCACTGGCTTTAATTTAATCGATACACTTATTAACAAAGAGTTAATTGAAGAAGAAGGCTTTCAACCTTTCTGGTCTTCACTAAGACATCTTATATTACCAAGCATTGCCATGGGAACAATTCCTCTTGCTGTTATTGCAAGGATGACTCGTTCTAGTATGTTGGAAGTTTTAAGTGAAGATTATATTAGAACGGCAAAGGCAAAAGGATTATCTCGCTTTGTGATCATCACTGTTCACGCTTTAAGAAATGCGATGATTCCTATTGTAACGATTATAGGTTTAATGTTTGGAAGTATTATAACCGGTGCCATCTTAACTGAGACAATTTTTAGTTGGCCAGGGATTGGAAAGTGGTTAGTTGCAAGTATTAATGCTCGTGATTATCCAGTGATTCAAGGAGGAGTCCTTTTTATTGCCACCATGGTTGTATCCATCAACGTCATTGTTGATTTAATCTACGCTCTAATTAATCCAAAAATGAGATCATAAAAAGGTAATTGATGAAAGCACAAGAGTTACTAGACGAAGCACCACAATCATTTCTCTCTGAGTTTTGGGAATACTTTTCAAAAAATCGTGGAGCTGTAATTGGTCTTGTCCTCATTATATTCTTTGTTGTCGTAGCAATACTGGCCCCGGTATTGGCCCCCTATGATCCAACAATTGTTCACGCACAATCATTAAGACTCCCTCCTTTTTTTAGTGAAGGTGGAACCACAGAGTTCTTACTTGGAACAGATGATGTTGGAAGAGATATTCTTAGTCGTCTAATCTATGGAGCAAGAATATCTATGGGAATAGGCTTAGCTGTTGTAGTCTTGTCAGCAAGTATAGGAACTTTACTTGGTTTATTTGCAGGCTATTACGGTGGCAGAATTGAGTGGTTCATTATGAGAATTGTAGATGTTCTTATGGCGTTTCCATCTATTTTACTGGCTATCGTAGTTGTGTCTGTAATGGGACCTGGAATTTCTAATGCCATTATAGCAGTTGCCATTGTTGCCATCCCTAGCTTTACAAGAATAGTTCGAGCAAGTGTTTTAGCAGAAAAGAAAAAACAATATGTCATGGCCTCAAAAACTTTTGGTGCTGGCTCTTTTAGAATCATGACCAGAGAAATACTTCCAAACTGCATGGCACCACTCATTGTTCAAGCGACGCTTGGATTTAGTGACGGTATTTTAAATGCTGCTGCTCTTGGTTTTCTAGGACTAGGTGCTCAGGCTCCTATGCCTGAATGGGGAACTATGCTCTCTGATGCGAGGGCATTTATTCAAAGTAATCCTTGGATGGTCACTCTTCCTGGTCTTTGTATCTTAGTTGTTGTTCTTGGCTTTAATCTTTTTGGTGATGGTTTAAGAGATGCTCTTGATCCAAGGTTGAAGAGGTAATCATGATCCTAAAAGTAGAAAATTTAAATATTTCATTTGAAACGAGTAAAGGAATTTTAGGGGCCATTAGAAATCTTTCTTTTGAGCTGGAGCTAGGAGAAACTCTTGGTGTTGTTGGTGAATCAGGATGTGGAAAGAGTATTACCAACCTCGCTCTCATGGGATTACTTCCCGATACTGCCATAGTCAAGGCCGATAAAATTGACTTTGAAGGTAAAGATCTTACCATGATGAATGAAAAGAAATGGCAAGATATAAGAGGATCTGAAATCGCCATGATCTTTCAAGATCCTATGTCTGCTCTTAATCCTTCTTTTACTGTTGGTTTTCAAATAGATGAAACATTGAAAGTTCATTTTCCTAATATGAATAAACAACAGCGCTACGCTCGCTCAATTGAGCTCCTTAATCAGGTTGGTATTCCTGCCCCTGAGGAAAGAATTAAATCATATGCCCACGAGTTAAGTGGTGGAATGAGTCAAAGAGTTATGATTGCCATGGCCATTGCTTGTGACCCGAAATTACTAATCGCAGATGAGCCTACAACGGCCTTAGATGTAACAATTCAAGATCAAATTTTAAAACTTTTAAAAGATATTCAAAAAGAAAAAAACATGGCCATGATTCTCGTCACTCACGACTTAGGTGTTGTTGCTCAGAATTCAGACCGTATCCAAGTTATGTATGCAGGTGAAGTTATTGAAACTGGTACTGCGAAACAAGTTATTCATGAACCACAACATCCTTACACACAGGGTCTTATAGCCTCGTTGCCTGGAAAATCTAAAACTTCTTTTAGACAGCCTCTTCCCTCTATTGAAGGAATGGTTCCTGACCTAACAAGAAGACCTAGTGGATGTCAGTTTCATCCACGCTGTAAATACTCTCAAGAAGACTGCATTAACAATCATCCCTTGATTGAAAAAGTAAAGAATCATAATGTGAGATGCCACTTCCCTTTATCAGAGCAGGTGAACTCATGAGTTTATTAAAAGTAAATGATTTAAAAATTCACTACCCTGTTCATAGTACGTTTGGAGAAAAGAAAGTTGTCAAAGCAATTGATGGAGTTTCCTTTGAAGTAAAAGAAAAACAAACTTTTGGTATCGTTGGCGAATCAGGCTGCGGAAAATCCACATTAGCAAAAGCTTTAATGGGGCTAGAACCACCTACCGCTGGAACCATTGAGTTTAATGGAGTTGACTCTTTAAAGTTAAAGAAAGAAGAGCGCTTTAAAACAATCCAAATGATTTTCCAAGATCCGTACTCTTCTATTAATCCTAGAAAAAAAGCATGGCAGCTTATAGCTGAGCCCTTAATGATTAATGAGCAACTTCCTAAAAAAGAATACTTTGATCGAGCATGCGAATTAATGAAACTTGTTGGTTTAAGACCTGAGTTGGCCCATCGCTATCCTCATATGTTTAGTGGAGGTCAAAGACAAAGAATTGGTATTGCAAGGGCCCTCATACTAAACCCAAAGATTCTTATTTGTGACGAACCTGTTTCAGCACTTGATGTATCAATTCAAGCACAAGTCCTAAATCTTTTAATGAAGTTACAGGATGATCTTGGACTTACCTACTTATTCATTAGTCATGACTTAAGCGTTGTTAACCACATTAGTGATAAGATAATGGTTATGTATTTAGGAAAAATTGTTGAATATGGTAAGCGGGATAAAATTTTTGAAAACCCAGTACATCCTTACACTAAAGCTCTCATGGCCAGTTCTCCATCTCTAAAAGAAAAAGATGGTAGCACAAAGCCTATCACTGGAGAATTACCTTCACCACTCAATCCACCTTCAGGATGTGCCTTTCATAAGAGATGTCCAGAAGCTAAAGAGGAGTGCTCAAAGAACACTCCTAGCTTAGAGACAAAGCATAGCCGAGAAGTGGCATGCCCAGTTGTTTCATAGATTTTTTAAGCTACTTTCTTCAGAGTCTTTTCTATCGAAAACATTGTTTCCTCTAAAAGCTCTTTTGTTCCCTGAAGGGAAGTTAAGCGATCATCAAATTTAATCATATTGTACGGAATAAAAAAGTAGCACTCTCCATTATTGGCCTTCTCTAAATTCTCACCAAGACGACCTTGTTGAAAATTAGGCATGGGGATTCGAAACTTCTTATAGAGATCACTCCAAATATCTATTCTAAAAGGACCTTTATCCTGCACACTACTTCCGCTGAGGTTATTTTCAAACTCTAATTGAAAGACAAGTTCATTATCTAATTTCCATTGTCTAAATTTTGCAGTGTTTGGAAAATATAGAAGAATTCCTTTTTCAGTTATTTGCTTTATCCTTGTTTTAACACCAATATGATCTTCTCCATTTGGGTGAGCAACCATTTCAATATCAATTCCTAGTCGAAACTCTCTCTGCGGTGCTTGTCCATTAACAAGTTTCACAAAAATAAATTTAGCGTAAATATCTCGGTCAAACCATCTCATACTTTTTAATGGTGAGTAAGGCCCAGCGTCGGTACCATGACTGACGAAAATTTCTTGTTGTCGATCAAACCATCCATATCTAAGCCTAGGATCGAGATAACATTCATAAAGATGGTAAAGGTCAGTTTGCAGAGACCCTAATTTACTTCTTAACCAAACAGGAGTGTCCTTAAGGTAGTATAAAGATTCTTCAAGCTCCTTAAGTCTTATTCCATTATCGTTTACATGAAGAACATCTCGAACAACTTCTACTGAGTTTTTCCAATTGGCCCAATGAAAATTCAGAGTTCCAAGCTTATTTAAGTGATACTTCTCATTAAGTTGAGCGGATTCGATGTAGGGGATAAACTTCTTTAAAATGGCCATAAGGCCTCCTCAATTAGGCGAAAAATATATCTTAACTACCTTCAATATATAGGACTGAAAAATAAATTAAAGGACTAGGACCTAAAGTTGGCAAATCCCCCTAATATTAATTAATTAGAAGGATTTTTATATAGAATTTATGGATTTTAAATTTCTGAAAAATTGACTCATATTTTTGGCTACTGACAGCTATCTCCACTATAATCAGCACAAACTCCAGATGTTTCTTCAACTGATTTATAGTCAGCATCTAACAGGTTTTTAAAGATATCTCTCAACACTTCAGGAGCCTTATTAACTCTTGTTCCATTAAAGTAAAGTAGTACAGGATCATAGATAGGTTCATCCCCTACTACTTTTTTAGCGACTTGATCAGGAGATATATTATGACGTCCAATCGTTAATGTTGTTTCGAAATTTACATCAATAAAAGTTCGATATAATAGCTCTGAACATACAATCTTATCAATTGTATTTACATCAAAATTAAAGTCGTAGTCTTTACCAACTTGCTCAAAAGATTTAAGTAGATATTCTTTTTTTAATTTATTATTTAAACAAGTAATATCATTCAAAGAATTTCTTGGTACATCTTCTCCATCAGCACAGTTCTTCATTCGAGACACGGCAAGGTCATCAATATCAAGAAAGTGCTTTAGTGTATTAAATTGTACCCCTGGCCTTAAGGCCTCAATAATTCTATGTCCTGAACGAACTGCTTCTTGAAAAGAAGGTCCTTGATAATTTCTTTGCTCAACGGCAATTTTATATAGCCTTGGTAACTCATTCCAAACTCCAAGCTCTTTTAACTGCTCTTCATTTCCTACCCATACGGCAGCGTGACCAAAGTGACCTGGTATAAACTTATCAGTTAGTCTAAAGGGTGTTTTTTCAAAAACAACATCAAGAGGCTTTAATTCTGCCATTAAACCTGAAATCTCATCCTTGCTCATATTATAGAGTTTTCCTTTTCGAGATTGAAAAAGTCCTGCAGTATTTCCAAATGCCATTGATAGAGCATTTACCGTAACACTTGCTGATGAGTTATAAGAATCTCTTCTTCTCATTGTCATATAATTAATATTTTCCATCATATCTGAAAAGAAGGTGATTTCTTCATCTTTCTTTTTAAGCTTAGAGAAACTCCAAGAGTTTTTTATAATATGATCAATTGCTTTTTCAAATTCATTCTTTCTTACTGTACTTACTAAAGGTGATGTAACATTCCCTTCAACAAAGGCCTTATAGCCCTTTACTAGAATTTCAGTCTTATAAATCTCTTTCATATAGCTTTTCCAAGATTCAATAATACTTAACTTCTCTTCCTTCATATGGTCTGGCAGTTGAGTTATGATTGATCTTCTCAGCTTTGGACTAAGCATAAATGGAGCAATACCGTAGTAAAAGTTATCAAGTAAAATAAGTCTTACTACAAATTGAATTTTAAATTGTGATAATAATTCTTGCCCTAAATCATCAGTAGGATTGATATGATAAACAGTATTCTTTATGGCCCTTAATCTTCTGTTATTAGACCTTTTAGAACGCCCAAGAGTTCTTAATAATGGAACATATCGACTAGAATCTCTATTAATGAATGATTCTTTCGTATTATCAATAACTATTAAGTCTTGATCATTAATCATATTTGGAAGACCTTCAATGATCTCTTCCGAAGGTTTTTTAATTTTAGAATAAAATTTAATGACTAATTTATGTAGCTTAAGTAGATCTCTTGCATAAATTTTACCGTCTTCTTTTTCTAAAACCTTATTCATATGCTTAAAGTGCTCAAGCATATTCTTTTGCCACTCTAATGTTGAATACTCTTGAATGCTTAGAATCTGTAGCATTTTTTGATCATCAAGACCGTAGATACTTTCCTTATTACTTCCAAAGTCAGCACTGTAAATAGATGACAACCCTAGAAATAGGAAACAGGTAAATTTGAGTAGCTTATTAAGTTTATTCATAGTCCCCTATTAGAAGCAAATATAAGGCCAATCTCACTTACTACTTTCAAGCGTTTCCTGATAAAAACCGTCTACTTTTTAGACACTTGGATGTATTTGGACGCTTTTACCAACCTATTATGAGAAGGTATTATGTAATAAAATAGGTATATGCTAAAACCAATGGATCTCATTCATCAAAACCAGCTAGGGCTCAAACTTACTGAAATAAGTATCAGAGAACTGCTTTTTATAAATGATACCCCCATTGAAATTTATGGTTTTCAAGATGGTAAATTCAAACGAATTCTAAGAAAGAATGCTTTTATTAACAAGAATACCCTTAAGGACTTAATTGCTAAAGGTCACACGAAACTCTTCGCCTATGTTGAAGACAGAGGGAAATTAATAGAACATGTTCAAAACTCTCTTCTAAATGTGACAAGATCTCTTTCTGTAGGAAGTCCGGTTGAAAAAGGCCGAAAGCAGATGAATCTACTGGCCATCAATATGTCCTATCTTTATCAAGATCCAACAAACGACGATATTTTAAAGTTACAACATCAATGTGCAAAAAACCTAGCATACTTTCTTATAAGTAATGTTCATCACCATGAAGAAATCTACCAAGGTTTTATTAAACAAAAGCATCATTTTATCTATGCTCAGCCGATAATTTCTAGCCTCTTTGTTTTAGGAATATTTAAATATTCTCAATTATATAGTGATCAAGAAATTGAGAACTTCTTTATTACCAGCTTGTTTAAAGACATAGGAATGTCTGCCATACCTGTTGAAAAATATGATCAAGATGAACTAAATGAAGAGGAAAAAGAATTACTGAGAACTCATGCTGAACATTCAATAAACTTATTGAAAGGTAGAGTTCCACTTTCCCCAAATCATTTAGTGATCATTCAAAATCATCACAGTTTTAGTTTATTAACTTCTGAGATCAGCACCACTATCGTAGGACCAAATGATAAGGACATTATTGCCGGTTTCGAGACAATGATCATTTCAATTATGGATATCGTATCGGCCATGATTAGTGGAAGACCCTATAGAAAGGCCTCTAACCTATTTGAGTCACTTGATTTAATAAAACTTTTAATTGCTGACCAATACCCTCAAGAGTTTCGACAAATTGTAAGTTACTTTAAGAATTTTTTTCGAGGCTAAATTAAATTATCTTATTACCTGAGTAGTCTTCTATAGATCAAAAAAAATTCTTTTCATTTCGTGTTGAAATTGCAACAATTTTTACAGAAGAATTTCTTATCAAGAAATTACTTTTCAGCCCATAATTCTAAGGAGGGAATAATGGCCATGCAAGAAGTAAGTCCTATTACAGGAATTTTAGGTGAAGACAGAGTAGTAGTTGATTTCGGTGAACATGAAGGAAAAAGTATTCTTGAAGTCGCTGATACAGAACCTGATTTCTATCAATACCTTATTGAAACAAAAGAAAATGGAAAGTGCACAATCAGAAGAGATAAAGATAAAATCTTTCGCCTCTATGTAACAAAAACTTTAATGTAATATATAAAAAAGGAAGCCTAGGCTTCCTTTTTTATTTCTTATTTTCCTAACACAAGTCCTTGTCCCCTATTGTCCGAAACACCAATTAAGTTATCTCCTTCAATAGCAATGGCCTGAACTCTACAACCCAAATTTTTATGATTAATTTTATGTCCCATTTCTCTAAGCTTCTCTTCAGTTTTGTAAGGTAGTGAAGCCTCTCCAACTCTTATTTCATCTGGTGACCATTGATGGTGAAAGCGAACAGCACCAACAC
>TARA_R110002072_G_scaffold4663_2_pt1 | contig 58013 bp, 53 predicted proteins | sample TARA_R110002072 | Tara Oceans TARA_R110002072 (sample SAMEA4397118) | marine metagenome | biome: Polar Biome; feature: [SRF] surface water layer (ENVO:00010504); material: water (ENVO:00002006), including particulate matter (ENVO:01000060) such as... | depth 5 m | reverse complement strand
CCCGCCGCAACGCGTCTGGCTCAATTAAAAAACCAATACGATTACATCTTGGCAATCATGTCATCGCCGAACTCTGAGCATTTGCGCAGAGTCGCACCTGACATCAGTCGTTCAAAATCGTAGGTGACTGTGCGCGCACCAATTGCGCCATTCATGCCCTTGACAATCAGATCGGCCGCTTCATTCCAGCCCATATGACGCAACATCATCTCAGCTGACAGAATCAATGAACCCGGGTTCACCTTGTCCTGACCTGCGTATTTCGGGGCTGTGCCGTGAGTTGCCTCAAACAGCGCCACTTCCGACCCGATATTGGCACCTGGCGCAATACCTATGCCGCCAACCTGCGCTGCCAATGCGTCAGACAGGTAATCACCGTTCAGGTTCAGCGTCGCAATCACTGAATATTCATCAGGACGCAACAGAACCTGCTGCAACATTGCATCGGCAATAACATCCTTGATGATGATCTGCTTGCCGGTTTTGGGGTTCTTGAGCTGCATCCACGGACCACCGTCCAGCAACTCGGCACCAAATTCGTTCTTCGCCAGTTCGTATCCCCAATCCTTGAAGGCACCTTCGGTGAACTTCATGATGTTGCCCTTGTGCACCAGAGTCAGTGATGGCAGATCCTGATCAATGGTATAGGTGATGGCAGCACGGACCAGACGCTCGGTACCTTCCTTTGAAACCGGCTTGACACCAATACCACAATTCTGCGGGAACCGGATCTTGGTCACACCCATTTCGTTCTGAAGAAAATCAATGACCTTCTGGGCTTCCGGGGTACCGGCTTTCCACTCGATACCAGCATAGATGTCTTCAGAGTTTTCGCGGAAAATCACCATGTCGGTCTTGTGCGGTTCACGCACCGGTGAAGGCACACCTTCAAACCATTTGACCGGACGCATACACGTATAAAGGTCAAGCTCCTGACGCAGTGCCACGTTCAATGAGCGAAACCCACCGCCAACCGGCGTGGTCAGAGGACCCTTGATACCTACTACAAATTCTTTCAGCGCTGTCAGTGTTTCTGCAGGGAACCAGTCGCCTTCATAGACTTCTGCCGCTTTTTCACCAGCGTAGATTTCCATCCATTTGATGGCACGTTCGCCAGCGTAAGCCTTCTCTACTGCGGCATCGACAACCTTTATCATCACCGGCGAAATGTCCACACCAATTCCGTCACCTTCGATAAAAGGGATGACCGGATTATTGGGTACATTCAGCGATGCGTCGGCATTGATAGTAATTTTGTCACCATCTGTCGGAACCGATACATGTTGATATCCCATTACATACTCCACTAAGTGTTGTTTTTGAAGGCGCGCAGTATACCACCGTCCATGTCAGAGTCCCAAATCCGGTATAATGCATCGCATGCCAAATCTGATCCTGTTCAACAAACCCTTTAATGTGCTCTCGCAGTTCAGCGGTGATGTGCCTGAACAGACGCTGAGTCATTATATTGATGCCCCCGGCTTTTATCCGGCAGGACGGCTGGACAAGGACTCTGAAGGGCTGTTGCTGCTGACCGACTGCGGCCGGACCCAACAGCGAATCAGCAACCCGCGCCATAAAATGGAAAAGACCTATTGGGCCCAGGTTGAGGGACTGGCTGGCGACAAAGCCCTGCTGGCACTGCGCAGTGGCGTAATGCTTAAGGATGGAATGACCCGCCCTGCCCGTGCTGCCCTGATAGAGGAACCTGAAATCTGGCCCCGCAACCCGCCCATCAGGGAGCGCAAACTGATTCCAACCAGCTGGATCGAGCTGACCATCACTGAAGGTCGCAACCGGCAGGTGCGACGGATGACAGCAGCTGTCGGGCTACCAACGCTGCGATTGATCCGCGCGCGCATTGGCCCCTGGTCGCTGGGCGGAATGGCCCCGGGACAGTGGCACCAGACCGCCTTGCCGGGTGACTGGTCCGGCAGACTGTAGTCTCAGACTGCGACACTGTGTCGCATGTAGTCTGCCCGTAAAATCCGGTAGATTGTGTTTTCCAATTGAAAATACGTCTCATTCGGAACCGAACCCATGAAATCCGCTTTAACACCACAATCTGTTTTCCGGCCTGCCGCCGTCTCCCTCTTCTCAGCAATCTGCATGATCAATGGCGCTTACGCACAGGACCCGTCAGATACAGACGTGCGCGCGCAGTCCATTGATGAAATCCTGATTTGGGGTCAGCAAAGCGGACAGCGCTCTGACACTACCCACCCGGCAAGCATTCTGACACCGGCCGACCTGGTAAGTATCAACATCAGCACCACTGAGGACATCGTCAAGTACGAACCGAGCCTGGTAATCCGGCGCCGATTCATTGGAGATTCCAATGGCACCATGGGTATGCGCGGCTCCAATATGTTTCAGACTTCCCGCTCGATGGTGTTTGCCGATGGTGTACCGCTGCACTATCTCTTGCAGTCACGCTGGAACGGCTCACCACGCTGGACCATGGTATCTGCCAGCGAAATCGCCCAGGTTGAGATCCTCTATGGCCCCTTCTCCGCAGAGTACAGCGGCAACTCCATGGGTGGCGTGGTTCTGATCGAGTCGGCTATTCCGCAGCAACGTGAGATCCATTTTGACAGCTCGGTATTTTCCCAGCAATTCGAGGCCTACGGATTTGACGACACTGTAAATGGCTACAAATCGTTTTTTTCGATTGCAGACAAAATCAATGACCTCAGCCTGTATTTTTCTGTGAATCGCCTTGAGAACGATTCGCAGCCACAAACGTTTTACTACGGCGCCAATTCCGGCAGCCCTGTGAGCACAGCTGTGACAGGCGGTGTTGCCGGCAATGATGAATTCGGCAACCCGCAAATATGGCTGGGCGACACCGGCATCGTCAATACCAGAACCAACAACTACAAGATCAAGATTGGTTATGACCTTGCCGAATGGTCAGCCCTGATGAATATCGCCTACGAGGACCGTTTTTCAACAAACGAACCCAACAGTTACATGCGATCAGCAAATGGTTCCCCTGTATGGGGTGGTGTGATCAATCAGGACGGCCGAAACCTGAGCATCCCGGCCAGCCGGTTCAGTGTCGGCGCCCAGGAGCGAGACAGCCTTTCGACTGGCCTGCGGTTGCGCGGCCCTGTTGCCGGCGACGCCGAACTGGAACTCAACCTGAATCAGTTTGCCATTCTCAGAGACACGGCCCGCAACTCCCTGCGAAACCCGACTGACCCGGCGCATACCCCGGCCGGGCAACTTACCGACTTCGGAGATACCGGCTGGCACAGCGCCGAGGCAAAACTGTCCCTTCCGCTGGCTGGCCAGGAGACCATGACGCTGCTAACCGGCTTGCGCTATGACGCCTATCAGATGAACATCAATGTGTTCGGTTCCAACGACTACCAGGCAGGTGAAAAATCCACACTGACAGGCAGCAGTGGCGGAGACACGGATATTCTGGCTGGTTTTGTGCAGCTCCGATGGCTACCTCATGAGCAATGGAACCTGCAGCTTGGCGGTCGTTATGAGCGCTTCTCCAGCCAGGACGGGTATTACAGCACCGGCAGTGGCAACACATTGCAACGCATCGGTGTACCAGAGCAGTCCAGATCGTCATTTTCACCAAAGTTCAGTGCCGCATGGCAGCCAACGGAAGACTGGACATTGAGTTATGCGGTCGCTAAAGCCTATCGCTATCCGATCGTTGAAGAACTGTTCAGTCAGTATCAGGCCTACAATGCCATCAATCAGTCCAATCCGGAACTGAAGCCCGAAGACGGTCTGCATCACAACCTCGGCATCGAATACGGCATCGACGGTGGTTACATCCGGTTCAACCTGTTCCAGGAAAGCATCAACGATGTCATAGAATCCCAGGCCACGACACTTGCCGGTGGTCTTTCGGTACGGACTTTTGTGCCAATCGATCAGGTTGATACCATGGGCGCTGAATTTATCGTCAATGCCAGTGGCCTGCTGTCCGACCGACTGGATGTTCGCTTCAATGCCACATACACTGACAACGAGATTGTCAAAAACAGCGCCGACCCTCGAATTGAAGGCAATGTTTATCCCCGGTTGCCGCGCTGGCGCGGTAATCTGCTGGCAACCTGGCGTTTTTCCGACCGTTGGGACATAGGACTCAACCATCAGTATGCTGATACCAGCTTCGGCCGGAACGACAATCGCGATACCGAGCAGCGTGTCTATGGTGCACAGGACGGCTATTCACGCACGGGCATCAAGACAAATTACCGGTTTGACAATGGCCTGTCCCTGAGCGCCGGCATGGACAATATCAATAACCGTATCGACTTTGTTGCACATCCCTGGCCGGGGCGAACACTCTATCTGAATATTGCCTACGACTGGCAATAAGGGGATTAATCATGAGATATGCCATGTTGGGGCTGATCCTGGCATTAAATCTGACCGTTATGCTGGTCACGGCCGAAACCGCCGCTGCAGCAAGCGCCAAACTGACGAATGAGCAGTGCGAGGCAGACCGCTCACAGCTGATTCACTGTGGATCGGCGCCCAGTGCTTTCTTCAGTGAGAATGGCAGCCTGTGGGTAACGTTCGAATATCAGCAACATGTCTGGATGAGCCGGTCAGCAGATAACGGACAGACCTACACGCCTGCCACCCGGGTCACCCATGCAGCCGAAAACATTGAAATCAACGGAGAAAACCGGCCCAAGATCATCGTCGACGAGGCAGGTGCGACCATCTATGTTTCCTGGACTCAAAAAACGGCGGGCATGCACACCGGAGATATCCGGTTTACCCGCTCTACGGATGCCGGCGTAAGCTTTGAGCCAGCCAGAACCATCAACGACGATGGCCTGCTGACCAGTCATCGCTTTGAGTCGATGTTTTTATCTGCCAGCGGTTTGCTGTATCTGACCTGGCTGGACAAGCGGGAACTGGAATATGCGGCAACGCGCGGAGAACCCTATCGTGGCAGCGGTGTGTTCTATACATACTCGGAGGATCAGGGGGCCAATTTTGCCAATAACCGGAAAATAGCCGATCACAGCTGTGAGTGCTGTCGCATCGCGGTGGCACCGCACGGTCAGGATGGCATGGCGCTGTTATGGCGTCATGTGTTTGACACCAACACCAGAGACCATGCCATAGCGACTGTGAACCGGGATCAGGTCAATGCACTGACCCGGGCGAGCAACGATGACTGGAATATTGATGCCTGCCCGCATCACGGCCCTACCATGGTTTCCAGCCCGTCCGCGGATGATGTCTACCATCTGGGCTGGTTCAGCGCCGGAAATATCAATCAGGGCATCTACTACGGCCGGCACGATCTGCGCGAACGCTCCACGTCACAGCTTATGCAGATTGACGGCAACCCCGGCGCCGGCCATCCCTCAATTTCAGCTCACAATGGACAACTGTATATTGTGTGGAAACGATTTAACGGTGTCGGTACGGATCTGCTGATGATTGTCTCTGCCGATGAAGGTGAAAGCTGGTCTGATGAAACCGTTGTTGCCACCACCGACGGTGGCGCCGATCATCCGCTACTGACCGCCGGACCCGATGGACTGTTTGTCAGCTGGATGACGCAGGCGGACGGTTACCGGTTTGTCAGGGTTAGCGGGACTAACGCGGATATCCGCGCTTTTACAGCAGACACCTTCAGCCGTATCAAACAGGATCGGGCCGGAGAAGCGTTTCTGGTATCACTCTGGTCTGTAGACTGTCCGCCCTGCCTGGTAGAGCTTGACATGCTGGGCAGGCTGCTGAAAGAGCAACCCTCACTGCCGCTGGTGCTGATTTCCACCGATGACATTCGCCAGTCAGAAGATGCCATGGATTTTCTGCTGGACTACGGGCTTGAAGGAATTACATCGTGGATGTTTGCTGACAGTTTTGCTGAACGCCTGCGCTTCAGCATAGACCCGCAATGGTTCGGTGAATTGCCCAGAAGCTATTACTTCGATGAGCAGCACCAGCATCAGGCCCACAGCGGGATACTGGAAGAAAGCATGGTCAGGGCTTGGCTGAATTTGTGAGCTGAGCCTGCCTTCAGGTCCCGGCGGTTTTCCAGCGGGCAGCACGCTGGTGATCTTCGGTCTTGCTGGCCACCCACTCCGACGCTGTTTCGGTCTGCTGCTTTTTCCAGAATGGTGCCGATGTTTTCAGATAATCCATGACAAACTCGGCGGCGGAAAATGCAGCGTCCCGGTGCGAACTGGACACAGCGACAAGTACTATCTGGTCGCCGCGTACCAACCTGCCGACCCGGTGAATGACCCGGCAGCCCTTCAGCGGCCAGCGTTCTGCGGCCTGATCAACAATCCCCTGCAAGGCCTTTTCCGTCATGCCGGGGTAATGTTCAAGCGTCAGTGACTGATTGTTGCCGGCATTCTCGTCCGGGGAGCAGAACTCCCTGACCAGTCCGCTGAAAATGGCAATTGCACCAGGATTTTCTGACAGTTCCCGCAATTTTCGATACTCGGCTGCCAGGTCAAAATCCTCTGTCTGAACAGCGATGTAAAAATCGCTATTGTCGTCAGAACCCATGTCTAGCCTCCTGTCATGGGCGGGAAAAACGCGACTTCTTCATCCCCCCTCAGTACATGGGTAGAATCTGTCACCTGCTGATTGACAGCCACCAGTACCTGTTGTGAGTCCTGCAGCATTGACCACGGTCCTCCCCGCGCTGCCAGCGTCCCGACCAGTTGCGCGACTGATGCGACGCCATCTGGCAATGCCAGCTCTTCACCAGAACAATTCAATTGTTCGCGAACGCTGGCAAAATAATGAATCGTCAACATAAGCTGTCACTCTCTGGTGTGTTGTCTCCCGGGCGCTGCGCATTGTCTTCGGCGCGCTGATAACTGCCGGATTTGCCACCGGTTTTGGAAATCAGCCGTATGTTGCCGATGACCATCGCCTTATCAACCGCCTTACACATGTCATAAATGGTCAGCGCTGCGACTGATACAGCGGTCAGAGCTTCCATTTCCACACCGGTTCGGGCGTCAAGTCCACACCTTGACCTGATCAACACACGATTGCCCGCTGTATCCAGCTCAAAGTCCACATTCACCGAGTTCAACAGTAACGGATGACACAGCGGTATTAGATCCGGGCACTTTTTGGCCGCCTGAATGCCCGCCACTCTGGCAACAGCAAGCACGTCACCCTTTTTGTGGCCGTTGCTGGCAATCAGTGCCAGCGTTTCCGCCTGCATACTGACCTCTGCTGCAGCTTCGGCGATGCGGTTGGTTATCGCTTTTTCGCTCACATCCACCATGCGGGCATTGCCCCGGGCGTCCAGATGGGTGAGGCCGGATTCATGGCTCTGTTCTGACATTGTTCAACCTCGTCGCGAAAACGCATATTATCCATTGTTTGGAAGCATAAAGGGAGTCCCATACAGCTGGCAGCTGTGTCAGATACTAAAACGCTACAAGCATTTACCGTGAATTTCCGGTAAACTTGCGCCCCGTAAATTTTCCCGCGCACAGATCAGACATGGCTTTTTTTCCACATAAAACTGTTGCGGTTGTTGTTGAGCAACCCGACAGGCTGAAAACCGCTGGCGACGACACCCGGCGTTTTCTGATGGTCGAAGAAAACAGTGACGGCAGGATTGTGTTCAATCAGCCCGCCGGGCATCTGGAGGCAGGCGAGTCCCTGCAGCAGGCGGCACTGCGTGAAACCCTGGAAGAAACTGCCTGGCAGGTAACCCTGACCCGCTTTATCGGCCTGTACCAGTATACCTCGCCTGAAAATGGTGAATGTTATATACGCAGCTGTTTTACCGGTTCTGCCGTCTCCCATGATACCGGGCGCAGCCTGGATCCCGATATCATCCGCAGCCACTGGCTCAGCCTGACGGAACTGCAGCAGCGCAGGTCGCAACTCCGCAGCCCGATTGTTCTCCAGGTACTGCAGGACTATCTTGCTGGTCAATGTTATCCGCTGAGCGTGGTAAAAAACCTGTCATGACTGACCCTCACCAGAACATCAAGGTTATCGTCGGCATGTCCGGCGGCGTAGACTCCTCGGTGGCAGCTTTGTTATTGCTTGAGCAGGGCTACCAGGTCGAAGGCCTGTTCATGAAAAACTGGGAAGAAGACGACGACACCGAATATTGCACCGCCAAAGCAGATCTGGCAGATGCACAGGCCGTTTGCGACCGACTGGGTATCCATCTGCACACCGCCAATTTTGCTGCAGAGTACTGGGATGGCGTGTTTGAACACTTTCTGGCCGAGTATCAAGCCGGGCGTACGCCAAACCCCGATATTCTTTGTAACCGCGAAATAAAATTCAAGGCATTTCTGGAGTACGCTACAGAGCTGGGCGCCGATTTTATTGCAACCGGACATTATGCACGGCGCCTCGAGGTGGATGGGCATACACTGCTTCTGAAAGGCCTGGATCCAAACAAGGATCAGAGTTATTTCCTCTCCGCTGTTACGGAAAACAGCCTGGCACGCAGCCTGTTCCCGGTGGGAGAACTGGAAAAGCCGCAGGTGCGGGAACTGGCTGCGAAACACGGATTTGTCACCAGCACAAAAAAAGACAGTACCGGCATCTGCTTTATCGGTGAACGCAAATTCAAGGATTTTTTACAGCGTTATCTGCCTGCCCGGCCTGGCGTAATCGAAACGACAGAAGGCGAGACCATCGGCCAGCATCAGGGCCTGATGTACCATACCTATGGTCAGCGGCAGGGATTGGGCATTGGCGGGCTGCCCAATCATGATGAAGCCCCCTGGTATGTCGTTGGCAAGGATCTGGCACGTAATGTTCTGATCGTAGCCCAGGGCAGCAACCATCCGGCACTGTTTTCCGGTGCCCTGCTGGCCGGACAGATAAACTGGATCAACAACACCTCCCCCGCCCTGCCATTGTCCTGTCATGCAAAAATACGCTACCGCCAGGCGGATCAGCCCTGTACCATAACAGCGACCGGATCATCTGAATTGAATGTAGTGTTTGATAGCCCGCAGCGCGCTGTCACACCGGGTCAGACCATTGTGTTTTACCAGGGGGATATCTGTCTGGGAGGAGGCATCATTGAACAGTACTTCAACTGAATTTAGTGACTGGCAATACCGTAATATTGCTCTGGCAGTGGTCACTCAGTGTGCCATCCTGGTGCAGGAACTGGCTACCCGGGGGACTGCGCATCGCCAGACCATGCAGGCCTGTCTGCAGCCGGTATATCAACTCAGTCCTGATTCAATCAGGGACCTGTACCCGGATGTCAAAACCTTCAACCGCGGCATACAGGTGCTGCAGGAGAGCTTTGACAGCGCCGGATTGCGTGAGCACGCTGACGTGGTCCGCTACATGCTGGGCATGCTGGTTCTGCAGCAACACCTGAACCGGCAACAGGCGATGCAGCACACTGTTGCACAACGCATCAGCCAGCAGGCAGCCACCAACGCACCGGCAGAGGACGAATCCGGCCCTCTTCCGGATCAGGCGTTTTATGCGGACTGTGCAGCGCTGGCCCGCCTTTATCAGGATACCATCAGCAAGCTCAGCTTTCGTATTCATGTTGCCGGCAATCCCGAACACCTGCGCAACCAGCAGGTGGCCGAGCAGATCCGCGCACTACTGCTGGCCGGTATTCGCTCCGCAGTACTCTGGCACCAGTTGGGCGGGCGACGCTGGCATCTGTTTTTCTACAAAAAACGCATTCGCGAATGCCTGACCGGCGTGCGCCGGCAACTGATCAATCTTAACCAGACGACTGAATCATAAGGATCATCACACCATGAGCATGACCTCTCTGACTGCCATTTCACCGGTGGACGGCCGATACCGCAGTAAAACTGAAGCACTAAGCGCCTGTTTCAGTGAATATGCGTTGATCAAATACCGGGTTATCGTGGAAATCAGATGGCTGCAACAACTGGCAGCACACCCGGGCATTGAAGAGGCCCCCGCGCTTACAGATGCCGCCAATGCGTTGCTGGAGTCAATCATCAATGATTTTTCGGTCAAGGACGCAGAGCGCGTCAAGGCCATCGAAAGCACCACCAATCATGATGTCAAAGCGGTTGAATATTTCATCAAGGAAAAAATTGCCGATCATCCCGATCTGACCAGGCAGGTTGAATTTGTACACTTTGCCTGTACCTCCGAAGATATCAACAACCTGTCCTATGCGCTGATGCTGCGTGATGGCCGGGATATGGTCATGCTGCCAGCGATGCAGCAACTCACCGATCGCCTGCGGGAACTCGCCCATGATGCGGCCGCGCAACCCATGCTGTCGCGCACCCATGGCCAGACGGCATCGCCAACCACGGTGGGCAAGGAACTGGCAAATTCCGTGTATCGACTGGAGCGACAACTGGGGCAATTCGCTGACAGCCCGGTCATGGGCAAAATCAATGGCGCTGTGGGCAATTACAATGCACACCTGGTGGCTTATCCCGATGTTGACTGGCAGGCAAATGCACAGCAGTTCGTGGAAAAACTGGGCATACAGTGGAACCCCTACACTACCCAGATTGAACCGCATGACTACATTGCCGAAATGTTTGCCGCCTGTTGCCGTTTTAACACCATCCTCATTGATCTTGATCGTGACCTGTGGGGTTATATCTCTCTGGGTTATTTCAGACAGCGGGCGATTGCTGGTGAGGTAGGGTCTTCCACCATGCCGCACAAGGTCAATCCGATTGATTTTGAAAACTCCGAAGGCAATCTCGGTATCGGTAACGCCATCATGCAGCACCTGGCAGAGAAGTTACCCATATCTCGCTGGCAGCGGGATCTGACTGACTCTACCGTGTTGCGCAGTGTCGGCACTGGTTTTGCTCACAGCCTGATCGCCTATCAGGCTACATTAAAAGGCCTGAGCAAGCTCAGCCTGAACCCGCTGGCCCTGCAAGAAGACCTGGACAGCAGCTGGGAAGTACTGGCCGAGCCGATTCAGACAGTGATGCGCCGATACGGCGTTGAACAGGCATACGAAAAACTCAAGGAACTGACGCGCGGACAAGCCATAAACCAGCAAACACTCGAAGCGTTCATCAATACCCTGGACATACCTGAGGAGGCGCGAGAAGGACTACGACAGCTTACGCCGGCCAGATATATTGGTAATGCAGCAGAACAGGCCAGGAATATCTAAGGAACCTCTGAACTTCGCATCAGCATGTGTCACCTGTCAATCAGCGACACATGCCCATAAAAAGCACTAACCGAGAAAACAGCGTGACTGAAACCGTACTTCCCGAAGATTTTGACCGACAAACCTTTTTACGTGACTACTGGCAGAAAAAACCCTTACTGATCCGCGCTGGCAGTCTCTCTTTCATTGATCCGATCACACCCGAGGAACTTGCCGGTCTGGCGTGTGAGTCCGCTGTAGAGTCACGGCTGATTCAGGTCAATGAGCAGCAGAATGACTGGCAGTTGCGCTGCGGTCCTTTCTCCGAACAGGACTTTATCAGCCTGCCCGAATCCCGTTACAGCCTGCTGGTGCAGGCGGTGGACCAGTGGGTAGATGATGTCAGCGCCCTGCTGCAGGATTTTGATTTTATTCCCGCCTGGCGAGTTGATGATGTCATGATCAGTTATGCGACAGACCAGGGCAATGTGGGACCGCATTTTGACTATTACGATGTATTTCTGATCCAGGGCCAGGGCCAGAAGCGCTGGCAGATCGGCCAGCGGTGCGATCACACTACACCGGTCGACGATCATAGCGGCCTGAAACTCCTCAGGGAATTTAAACCCGACCAGGAATGGACAGTGTATCCCGGTGATATCCTTTATCTGCCGCCCGGCATTGCGCATTACGGTGTGGCGGAAGGCAATGCCATGACTTACTCAGTCGGCTTCCGGGCACCTTCATGGGCCGAGATTGTCAGCGGTGTGATTGATGACGCCATCGATACACTCCATGAAGATCAGCGTTACACCGACGCGCATCCCCGCTTGCCGATGCACAGCGGAGAAATACCCGCCGACGCTGTCACGCAGTTGCAATCACTGGTACACCAGCTGACCGATAACCCGGAACTGATACGCCGCTGGTTTGGCAAAACCATGACCCGTCCCAAATATCCGCTGGATCCGCAGGAACATGCCGAACATCAACTGGACAGTATCCGGAGTCTGAAAACACAGTTGGAGCAGGGAGCAATTCTTTACAAAGTGCCAGGTGCCAGATTTGCGTATTCATGCCATGACAATTCACTGGAGCTGTTTGCGGACGGCGAGTGTTATCCCGCAGGCCTGCACACCCTGAGTCTGCTGCAGGCGCTGAGCAAACCCGGCCACATCGAACCACTGCCGGCAGAAGTGATCGCCGCAGCGCTGACAGACGAGGACGCGGCGCAGTTGCTGATCAGTGTGTATAATCAGGGTTGCCTGGTGCTTGACTGAACCACCCATTGCCGGAGCATCACCATGTTTGAGCAGCGACCTGTATACGGACAAATATCATGATGAATTATCCCCGGTTGTACCGTTTTCTGGCCGCAATACTTCTGTTTGCAGTCAGTGCGCCGCTGGCAGCACAGGACGACAACAATCGGGCCACCATTGAAATGGTCACCATGGAACATCGCGATCCGGGCTATATTCGTGCCCGGATTGCTGACCGGCTTGACCCGCGTGGCCACATCGGACAAATAGACAGAACTCTGATAATTGCCACCAGTGTTGGTAACTATACGGCGCTAAGAGAGATCATCACCGGTCTGGACATTCCACTGCGACGCCTGGTGGTGAGTGTTGATTTTGATTACCCGCTGGACGGCTCTCTGCAATCTGATACAACATCACAACAGAGTGTGCAGGCGATCGAAAACGATATACTGACGTTCACTGCAGGCCCGGAGACACCCGGTTTACCCGCAGCCGAAGCACCTGAATCTCAAGCACCTGAATCTCAAGCACCTGAATCTCAAGCACCTGAATTTCAAGCACCCGGAGCCGAAGAGCCAGCGGCAACAGATGCGGTCGGCCTGACATTGCAGGCCGAGATTCGTGACAACCTTGCCCGGACCGCGCTTCAACTGGAAAACGTGGATGGTTTTACCGGGCGTTACCAGCTTGGCCTGCCATTGGGCGAGTGGTATCTGATCAATCCGGCCGCTGAACAGGGCACAGGCATTGCTGTCCGGGTGGATGTCCTGCCCTGATGACCTCACTGCATATGCAGCCCCTGCCCTACCTGCCGGACAGCGCTACCCTGATCAAACTGATTGCAGCGTTGCCGGGCGCGGTGTGCCTGGACAGTGGTGTGACACGGCGCACCGAAGCACGTTATGACATATTGAGCGCACTACCCTGCGTTGAATTGCAGCAATGTCGCCAGGCACAGTCTGATCAATTCGGCATTTCTCAGCGCAGCACCGACAAGCCTCACTGGGAGCCAATACCGGCGCCCGATATCTACAGCGCAGCGGCTGAACTGCATCAACTATACCAACCCTCAAAGCAGCTGCGCCTGCAACTTGAAGGACTGCCATTTGCCGGCGGACTGATCGGAACGCTGGCCTATCCCTGCGGCCAGGATACCCGCGCCGGATACCGGGCAGACTACCAGACTGACGATGCCACCATTCTGCAACAACAACCTGACGCGTGGTTCGGGTTATATCAATGGGCCGTGATTGTTGATCACGAGACGCAGCAGACAACTCTGTTCATCCTGCCTGCCTGCCCGCTGGCCACCCGCACCACGGTGCTGCGACTGCTCACGGGGCACGCACCTGCGTCTGAACCGGCAATTCCATTTGAGTTGACAGGGCCATTTCAACCACTGACATCCAAACCTGACTATGCAGCATCCTTTGAGCGGCTTAAAAACTGGATTGTGTCGGGAGATTGCTACCAGGCCAATCTGGCGATTGGTTTCAGGGCTCAGTACCGCGGTGACCCGCTGCCGGCCTACCTCAGACTGCGAGAAATAAGTCACAGTCCGTTCAGCGCCTTCGTGCGGACCGACAGTGGCGCAATACTCAGCATGTCACCTGAGCGCTTTCTGTCCGTGGACCGACAGCTAGTGACCACGCAGCCCATAAAAGGCACCCGGCGCCGCAGCAGTGATCCGGCTGAAGATCAGGCCATTGCCAGCGCATTGACACACAGTCCCAAGGATCGGGCTGAAAATCTGATGATAGTTGATCTGTTGCGTAACGATCTGGGCAAGGTCTGTAGCACCGGATCAATCCGCACCCCGGAGCTGTTCCGGTTGCACAGTTTCAGTCATGTTCATCATCTTGTCAGCACTGTTACCGGCCGGTTGCCGGATGACGTCAATCCACTGACTCTGATGGCACACTGTTTTCCGGGTGGTTCAATAACCGGCGCACCCAAAATACGGGCCATGCAAATTATCGGGCAGCTGGAGCCGGTGCCACGCAATATCTATTGCGGCACGATCATGTACTGCGACTTCAACAACCGAATGGACAGCAATATCTGTATACGCACGCTGTTATGCACAGACCAGCAGATATTCTGCTGGGGTGGAGGCGGCGTGGTTGCCGATTCCCGGTGTGAGGCAGAGTACCAGGAGTGCCACGACAAGGTCGCGGCACTGATGCAGCACCTGGAAACGTCGTCAGAGACGCCCGGACTACAGTGAAAGCTGGCGATTGCTGGCTTTCAGAAACTCAGCCTTCAACTCGTCATACTCATGCACGGCCGGAAACTGTGGAAATTCACGAATCACGTTTTCCGGTGCCCGGAACAGAATACCCGCCTCGGCTTCTGAGAGCATGGTCGTGTCGTTGTAGGAGTCGCCGGCTGCGATAACACGATAGTTGAGCGCATGGAACGCCTTGACTGACTGGCGTTTGGGATCCTTCTGTCGCAGGTGATAATTGACTATCATGCCACTATCGTCCGACTCCAGGCGATGACAGAACAGCGTCGGGAAACCAAGCTGGCGCATCAACGGCTGGGCAAATTCATAATACGTATCAGACAGAATCACCACCTGAAAACGCTCCCGCAGCCAGTTAACAAATTCCAGCGCACCCGGCATCGGCGCCATGCCAGCTATGACCGCCTGGATATCCGGCAGGCCGAGGTTTTTCTCACGCAGAATTCGCAGGCGCTGCTGCATCAGCACATCATAATCGGGGATGTCACGTGTGGTTGCCCGCAGCTCATCAATACCCGTAAGTTCCGCAAAATCGATCCAGATTTCCGGAATCAATACACCTTCAAGATCAAGACAGGCAATCTCCACGCAATACCCCTTCAGTTATGAGTTCAAAACAGCATGCGATTTTATATGGTCGTCGGCTGTCACGCCAGCAGTGCTGGTGTATCATGTAGCGCTGTCGGTAATTGCCCCTCACAAGACAACAGGTTTTACATCATGAACAAGGACAATATTACTGAAATTAATGAAAAATTTCAGCGCATGGAGCCTAAACAGATTTTGCAGGAAATCCTCGGATCAATCCAGCACATCACCCTTTCGTTTAGCGGTGCTGAAGATATCGCGCTGTTGGTAATGGCATGGAAGATAAACAGGGACATACGGGTTTTCACTCTGGATACCGGTCGTTTACACCCCGAAACCTACCGGTTTATTGATCAGGTCCGGGAAACTTATGCACTGAACATCGAGTTTGTCTATCCCGATACCGCGGCCATCCAGCAACTCACCCGCGACAAAGGGTTATTCAGTTTTTACCGCGATGGTCATGAGGAATGCTGCAGCATACGCAAAACCGAACCGCTGCGCCGTCAACTGGCAACTGTCGATGCCTGGATCACCGGACAGCGCCGGGATCAGAGTCCGACCCGCGCCGATGTACCCGTGGCGCAGATCGACACCGCGTTTGCAGCACCCGGGCGCACCCTGCTCAAATTCAACCCCTTTGCCAACTGGACATCAGCTGACGTCTGGAACTACATACGGATGTTTGATCTGCCATACAATGCATTGCATGACCGTGGCTTTGTCAGCATCGGCTGTGAACCTTGCACCCGTGCCATTGGTCCCAATCAGCACGAACGGGAAGGCCGCTGGTGGTGGGAAGAAGCGACTGCCAAGGAATGTGGCCTGCACAAAGTCAATCTGATAAATAACTGACTAGTGGCTTCCCAGCAAGGGGATGGTGGTATCCGCAAACAGATGATCCACCTCGGCCTGATTCTGACTTCTCAGCACCCGCTCGACAACCGGGCGTTGCAGGTGCGCCGCAAACATGGAAATGAACTCATACATGTACGCACGCAGCACCGCACCGCGTCGGATGCCTATGCGGGTGATGCTGTAATCAAACAGATGACTGGCATCCAGAGCGACCAGATCCGCATCCTTTTCCGCATCAAACGCCATGCTGGCTACAATACCAATGCCCATCCCCAGTCTGACATAGGTCTTGATGACGTCCGCATCGGCAGCCGTAAATACAACCCTGGGGTGCAACCCTTCCGCCGAGAAGGCATCATCCAGTCGTGAACGACCGGTAAATCCCAGTACATAGGTCACCAGCGGATACCTGGCCAACTCCGCGAGTGTCAGCCTTGAGACGCCGGCAAGCGGGTGTGCTTTGGGTACCAGCACAACCCTGTTCCATCGGTAAACCGGCATCATCATCAGATCACTGAATTTCTCCATGGCTTCGGTGGCGATGGCAAAATCCGCCGTGCCTTTGGCTGCCAGCTCGGCAATCTGCAATGGCGTCCCCTGGTGCAATTGCAGGGAAACATCCGGATATTTTTCGATAAATGCAGAGATCACCGGCGGCAACACATAACGGCTTTGGGTGTGTGTTGTCGCCAGCGACAGACTGCCCGAAGAGGCACTGCTGAACTCGGCAGCAGTGCGCTTGATATTATCCACCTGCTGCAACAACTCTTCCGCCTGCTGCACAATGACCTTGCCGGCCGCTGTCAATGCCGAAATATGCTTGCCGTTACGTACAAATATCTGCACGTTAAGTTCGTCTTCCAGCGCCAGGATCTGTTTGCTGACACCTGACTGCGACGTGTGCATATGTTCAGCTGCCGCAGACACATTCAGTCCGTGCGTGGCAACTTCACAGATGTAACGCAATTGTTGTAGTTTCATCAGGACGGTCCGTTGTTATTGGTTTTGTTTTTGTCAGCGGCATTCTTTGTTGCCGTCTCATTTGCTACACCGTGAGGCACATGGCCAGTTGCCACATGCTGACGGGCTGAATCACAATGCGCCTCCTGATCATCAAAAAACACGTCGGCATCAAACGCCTTCAGGAACACTCCCTTGTCCATTCCGCCCAGAAACAGGGACTCATCAATGCGGATATTCCATGCCCGCAGTGTCTTCACCACTCGTTCATGTGCCGGCGCGGAGCGGGCTGTCACCAGGCAGGTACGAATCGGCGACTCACCGGGTGCAAACTCCATCTGCAATTGCTGCAGAGCAGCCAGAAACGGTTTAAACGGGCCGCCTGACAACGGTTCATTGGCAGATTTTTTTTCGCTGCGGGCAAAGGCCTCAAGCCCCTGGGTTTTGTAAATGCGTTCTGCCTCATCTGAAAACAGCACGGCATCGCCGTCAAAGGCAAATTTCAACTGCGTATCACTCGCTGACTGCGGCGGTGACGGCAGAATTGTTGCCGCAGCCACACCCTGCTCCAGCGCGTGCCGGACATCGGCGCCGTCCATGGACAAAAACAGATGGCTGTTAAAGGCGGCAATGTACCGGTACGGACTGACACCGCCGGAAAACGCAGCTCTTGAAATGGCCAGCTGGTAGTGCTCAATCGAATTGAAGATGCGCAACCCTGTGTCGGCGCTGTTGCGTGACAGCAGGATGACTTCTACTCGCTGGGTTTTTAACAGAGTATTCAGATGGAGCAGCTTCTTGACCAGGCCAAAAGCACCGCCCGGTTGCAACGGTTCATTTTCATGCTCTATCTGGTACTGCTGATAGGCGTCCAGACCCTGTTCTTCATAGATGCGGTGGCTTTCACTCAGATCAAATAACGCACGGGACGATATCGCAATCACAAGCCTGTCCACAGCGGCCTTGACCGATTCTGCTGGTGCCATATTCATTTATTCCGTTCTACGTTAGAATTTATGCCGTTCAGGAATGGAATCATATGACAAGCGCCGCCGACAATAAACAACAAGCCACCGACAATTATGCTCTGGTGCTCTCAGGAGGCGGGGCACGTGCTGCCTATCAGGTAGGTGCATTGCGTGGCATTGCGACTGCTCTGGGGAAGGATGATCCCAATCCTTTCCGCATCATTTCCGGCACTTCTGCCGGCGCGCTCAACGCTGTCGGGCTGGCAACCCATGCGCACAAATTCCGGACCGGTGTCCGCATGCTGGAATATATCTGGCGCAATATCAGCAGTGACAAAGTTTACAGACTGGACTCCGCAGGACTTATCAGCAGTGCATCCAACTGGGTATTTTCCTTTATGACCAATCGCGGACGACGGGTACCGGCATCGTTGCTGGATAACTCGCCGCTGGAAGAATTACTGATGGCCGTGCTGCGGCTGGAAAAAATCAATGCGAATATGGATGCAGGCTATCTAGACAGCCTGGTGGTTACCGCCTCGGGTTACACCAGTGGTGAATCCGTGTCGTTTTTCCAGTCTGTCCATGCAATGGAGAACTGGCAGCGCTCTCACCGCACCGGCATCAGGACCGAACTGCGTCACAAACATCTGATGGCATCTACCGCCATTCCGACGCTGTTCCCGTCAGTTAAAATCAACAGGGAATATTTTGGTGATGGTGCGATCCGGCAACTGGCGCCACTGAGCCCTGCCATACACCTGGGAGCCTCAAAAATACTGGCTATTGGGGTAAGCGGCAACCGGACACGAAGACCGGCAAAAGGCGATCAGGTTGCCCAGCCGTCCCTGTCACAGATCATCGGACATATCCTCAACAGTGCGTTTGTCGACACCCTGGAAAGTGACATAGCTGTGCTGCAGCGTTATAACGCCCTCATTCCGTACTGTCACAGCAAACCGGATCTGGATATTCGACCCATAGAGTTGCTGGAGATCACCCCCAGCCTGGATCTCAACCGTATCGCCGAAGATTTCTATCATACCCTCCCCAAAACGATCCGGATGTTTATCCGGGACACCAATTCAAGTTCGGTCGCCAGCCTCTTGATGTTCGAAAAAGACTACTGTGAGCAGTTAATGGATCTTGGTATCGCTGACGCCCTGGCCAAGCGCGAACAGATTCGCGCGTTTTTCGGCGTCCACTAACCCGCACCCCTCACAATCAACATCAACTGCACCGGCGGGTTCCACTATCAGCGGCAAAATCATACAATGGCGTTTTTGAAGCAAGTTTCGAGAATCGCTGTATGACCGTTACCATCAAAACACCGCAGGACATTGAAAAAATGCGCATTGCGGGTCGGCTGGCTGCAGAAGTGCTGGAAATGATTGGCCCACATGTACAGCCCGGCATCAGTACCGGTGAGCTGGACCGGATCTGCCACGATTATATTGTCAATCAGCAACAGGCAATCCCTGCTCCACTGAACTACAACGGGTTTCCGAAATCTATCTGCACATCCCTGAACCAGGTTGTCTGTCATGGCATACCAAGTGACAGCAAGATTCTTAAAAATGGCGATATCATCAATATCGACATTACCGTAATCAAAGATGGCTTTCACGGGGACACCAGTAAAATGTTCCAGGTGGGCGAAGTGGCCCCTCATGCCAAACGGTTGATCAAGGTAACTCAGGAATGTCTATACAAGGCCATTGCAATTGTGCGGCCAGGTGCCCGCCTGGGCGATATCGGGCACATCATTCAGACTCACGCGGAAGCCAACAACTATTCGGTTGTCCGGGAGTACTGCGGCCACGGGATCGGTGAAATTTTCCACGAAGACCCGCAGGTGCTGCATTACGGTAAACCGGATACCGGGTTGATATTGGCGGAAGGCATGACGTTCACTATTGAGCCCATGATCAATCTGGGCTCACGGCACACTAAACTGTCGAAAACTGATGGCTGGACAGTGACCACCAGGGACCGGCGGCTCTCCGCACAGTGGGAACACACACTGGCAGTTACCAAAGATGGCTGTGAAGTACTTACCAGACGCCACGAAGAAATTTTCTGAACGTGGTAGCCGACGCTCAGTACCCTTCCGGACCCGCGCATGAATGAACCACTCGTAACAGCTGTACCCATGACAGTTTCAGCTATGACACCTTCAACCAGGGCAGTGACCCCCATGACAGACACAACAACACACGACAGCGCTCTGTTTGACAGACAACAGTTTGAAAAGCGTCTGGCGGCAGGCGAATCGAATGTGGATGTATTCAGGGAGGCACTAGAGCACGCCCGCCGGGAACTGGATCAGCGCTACCGTGATGGTGCGGACATCAGTGCCCTGATTACCGGCAGAGCATGGTTTATGGATCAGCTGCTGCAACTGGCCTGGCAACAATTTGACTGGCAGCAGACCGACAAACTGAGTCTGCTTGCGGTCGGGGGATACGGACGCGGTGAGCTGCACCCGCACTCGGATATCGATCTGCTGTTACTGATGGATTCGGAGCTCGCCAGAGACAACCAGAGCGCACTGAGCGGTTTTTTTACTTTCCTCTGGGATATCAATCTTGAGATCGGGCAAAGTGTCCGGACCATAGCACAATGCCGTGAAGAGGCAATCAAGGATATCACTGTCGCCACCAGCCTGATGGAGTCCAGAACCATTGTGGGGCCGGAATCGCTGCGAGATAAAATGATCAGCATTACGCAGGCAAGTGATGTCTGGCCGGCCCGCGACTTTTTCACAGCAAAACGCGACGAACAACGGGCGCGGCATGACAAGTACTATGACATTGACTACGCACTTGAACCCAATATCAAAACGTCTCCCGGTGGTTTGCGTGATATCCAGACTATCGGATGGATAGCCAAACGATACTATAATGCCAATACACTGGCTGATCTGGTGAGTCTGGGTTTTCTGCTGCCCTCCGAATATGAACAACTGCGCAAGGGTGAAGTTTTGCTCTGGAAACTGCGCTATGGCTTGCATATCCTGGCCGGGCGTAAAGAGGACCGGTTGCTGTTTGACAAACAGCGGGAACTTGCCGAGTTGTTTGGTTACAGAGACGACGACAAAAGTCTGGCGATTGAAAAACTGATGCAGGAGTATTATCGCGCCGTGGCCATGCTGCGGGTCCTCAATGACGTGCTTTTACAACATTTTGATGAGGCGATACTGAGGGCTGGCGAGCGCGCTGATATTACACAGATCAACAATCGATTCCAGATCCGCAACAGTTACATTGAGGTCCGTCACGATAACGTCTTCAGACAGTTTCCATTCGCCCTGATGGAAATTTTTGTGCTGATGGCCCAGAACCCCGAAATCAAAGGTGTGCGGGCCGCCACGATTCGTTTGATTCGTGAGTACCGCGCACTGATTGACGATGATTTTCGCAATGACCTGCGCAACACCAGCCTGTTTATGGAATTACTGCGCTCACCGCATGACCTGACAGCACAGTTGCGTCGCATGGCCCGCTATGGCGTACTGGGTCGTTACCTGCCTGAGTTCGGGGCAATCACCGGAAAAATGCAACACGATCTGTTCCATATCTACACTGTCGATGCACACACCTTGCAGGTAGTTGAAAACATGCGTCGCTTCCGCCTGCCCGGATCGGAAGAAAACTTCCCGATTGCCGCCCATATCGCCAATAAGCTTCCCAAAATAGAGCTTCTGTACATTGCCGGTCTTTATCACGACATCGCCAAGGGGCGCGGGGGAGATCACTCCACGCTGGGCATGGAAGACGCAACACGATTCTGCGAACGTCATCACCTCAGTGCCTGGGACAGTAAACTGGTGTCCTGGCTTATCGGCAAACACCTGTTGATGTCGATGACTGCGCAGCGAAAAGACATTTCCGACCCTGAAGTCATCCAGGATTTTGCGCTGCAGATGGGCGACAAACTGCACCTGGACTATCTTTACGCATTGACTGTGGCTGATATCAACGCTACCAACCCCACCTTGTGGAACGCGTGGCGGGCATCACTGCTGAGACAACTGTACCTTAGCACCAAAAAGGCACTGCGCCGTGGACTGGAAAACCCCATCGACCGGGCCGAACGTATCAAGGACAAGCAGGAAAATGCATTGTCAAAACTGACCGACAAGGGTCTGAGTGAAGCCGAAGTGCTGGCAATCTGGGAGAACACGGATGATGAGTACTTTGTACGTGAGTCGGCAGCGAACATTGTCTGGCACACGGAATCCATAGCCATACACAAACGCGAAAACCCTCATCTCGACACGCTGGTTCTGGTGCAGGACACAGCCGATTCACTGGCTGAAGGGGCGACACACATCTTCATTTACACGATAAACCGCAACCATCTCTTCGCCAGCAGTGCGGCAGCGATGGAGCAGCTGAGGCTGAACATTCAGGACGCGCGAATCTTCACGTCAGCTAAAAACTATTGCATGAACACCTATTCGGTGCTGGAGACCGACGGCACATCGATAGGTGACAACCCCGGACGGATCAGCGAGATCAAGCAACTGCTTGGCAAGTATCTGGCCGAGCCCTCAGCTCATTTGCGGGTTGCGAAAAAGCGTCCGTCCCGAAAATTGCAACACTTTGGTCAGCAGATTGAAATCAATCTGCTGACCAAACCTGACCAGACCTGGTCTACACTCGAGATAAACTGTATCGACAAACCCGGCATTCTGGCAGCCATCGGCAAAGTTTTTGCTGAGCATGATATTCAGTTGCTGAACGCACGGATTGCCACTCTGGGTGAACGGGTAGAAGACCTCTTTTTTATTGCAGACCAGAATGACAACCCCATTAGTGACCCGGCTACCATTGAGGCCCTGAAAGAAGCGCTGGACCAGGAGTTAAGTCAATGATCACCGTTTATGGCATCAGCAACTGCGATACCATCAAGAAGACCTGCCGTTATTTGACTGAACAGGGACTCGACTGGCAACTGCATGACTACCGAAAACAGGGTCTGGACAAGACACTCTGCGACACGCTCACAAGCAGATTTCCCCTGGCAGATCTGATCAACCGGCGCGGCACAACGTGGCGTCAGCTTGATCCGGCGCAACAGGCCGGACTGCAGCAGATCGACTCCGCAAAACCGCTGCTGATGCAGCACTGTGCGCTGATCAAACGCCCCATTATCCACACGCCGGACGATCAGTGGCTGATCGGCTTTGATGCGGTAAAAGCGCTGGGTTAAGCACCAAATACCGATTGGTTTAATAAACAGGAATAAATTATGAGTCAGAAATCCTTGCACAGCCTGGCGCTGGGCATCGCTACACGAGACAGCAACGGACAGATCATAGAAGTCTACTATCCCCGCCCTGTCCTCAACCCGGCACCGGAAGTGACTGAGCATATTGCCGGTATTGTCGGCTACACAACGGGCAATGTCTGCATCGAGCTCAGCCAGCAACAATTGCAGGCCATGCAGAACGTAACCGCCAACCCTTTCAGGGATGTGGTTGCGGACCATACCAGTCGCCATGATCAATGTTTTGTTGCGATGTTTCTGGCCGAAGATACATTACCGGAAAATGTCCCCGAGGTTTATCTCAAGCTACACCTGATTTCGCACCGCTTGTGCAAACCCCATGCTCTCAATCTGCAGGGCGCGTTTGGTGTGCTGCGCAATATCGCCTGGACCAGCCAGGGTGCCATCGCTGTCGAAGAGTTGCCCGCCAGGCAATTGCAGGCCCGCATCAATGGTCAGACGCTGGATGTCATGTCAGTTGATAAATTCCCCAAAATGGCCAATTACGTCGTCCCGTCTGGCGTTCGGATAGCTGACACAGCACGCGTCAGGCTGGGAGCATATGTCGGTGAAGGCACCACTGTGATGCACGAGGGTTTTATCAACTTCAATGCAGGTACTGAAGGTACGGCCATGATTGAAGGTCGTATTTCTGCCGGCGTCATGATCGGTGAAGGCAGTGATCTTGGCGGTGGCTGCTCAACCATGGGCACTCTGTCGGGCGGTGGAACTGCCATCATCTCGGTGGGCCGTGACTGCCTGATTGGTGCCAATGCCGGCATCGGCATTGCCCTGGGCGACCGCTGCATCGTTGAAGCCGGCCTTTATGTTACCGGTGGCACCAAGGTCAGCCTGCTGGATAATGAAGGCGAACTGGTTGAATCGATCAAGGCCAGAGAGTTGTCTGGCAAAAATGATCTGTTATTCCGCCGCAACTCGCAGACCGGTGCAGTAGAATGCAAAACCAATAAAACCCGGATCGCGCTCAACAACGATCTGCACAGTCATAACTGAGTCTGCCCTATGAATGGTTCACCTGATACCTCAGATTACATGCCCGGCCATAAATCCACTGACACTGCAACATTCAGTGAGACAGCCAGACTGGCAATGGAATTGATTCGGCGCGCATCGGTGACACCTGATGACAAAGGCTGCAATCAATTAATGATTGATCGACTGCAAGCACTCGGTTTTACTATTGAACCAATGCGTTTTGGCGAGGTAAATAATTTCTGGGCCCGCTACGGCAACACTGACCCGGTATTGTGTTTCGCCGGACACACAGACGTTGTGCCCACCGGTCCCGAAAGCCAGTGGCAGTCACCGCCTTTTCAGCCAACAGTACGTGATGGTTATCTCTACGGACGTGGAGCAGCTGACATGAAAGGCAGCCTGGCTGCCATGGTGACGGCATGTGAACGTTTCGTCACACACTGTCGGGACAAAAATCTGACCCCGATCGGTTCGGTTGCGTTCCTTATTACTGCCGACGAAGAAGGTATTGCCATAAATGGCACCCGGAAAGTAATTGAAACACTGGAAGCACGTGCCGAAAAAATTTCCTGGTGTATCGTTGGTGAACCGAGCAGCACTGACACATTGGGTGATGTGGTAAAAATCGGCAGGCGAGGTTCGCTGCATGGCAAACTGACCGTACACGGCGTACAGGGCCATGTCGCCTACCCTCACCTGGCAAACAATCCCGTACACGGTGCCATGCTGCCACTACACGAGCTCTGTGAAGAAATCTGGGACAATGGCAATGAGTCGTTTCCGGCCACCAGTTTCCAGATTTCCAATCTGCATGCCGGCACCGGGGCAGACAATGTGATCCCTGGCAATCTCGAGGCAACTTTTAACTTCCGTTTTTCTACCGAGCTGACGGAAAATGACATTCGCCAGCGAACCGAGGCAATTCTTGATCGACACGACATCAGCTATACTCTGGACTGGAAATTGTCAGGCCTGCCCTTTCTAACGCGCAATGCCACGCTTATCAACGCGGTTAAGGAGAGTGTCCGTGCGGTGAATGGTGCTGACTGCACGCCCTCAACGACAGGCGGCACGTCCGATGGGCGGTTTATTGCACCCACCGGGGCAGAAGTGGTTGAACTTGGACCGTGCAATGCCAGTATTCACAAAATTGACGAGCACGTATGTCTGAGTGATCTGGATGACCTGTCGCTGATGTATCAGCAGATCATGCAGCGTCTGCTCCTTCCCCGGTTGTAATGACTCTAGTCGCCAGCCCTGCCCGCATAGATGTCAAAGCGACTGGTTTTGCCACTGATATGAGCTGACGGCTTGCAACCATCAAGTACGGGAGCAAGCCGGGGACGTTTCACTACCACCTTGCGACTGCGCTGCAAGGCCTGTTCCAGCAACCCTTCTCCCCGGGCCTCTGGTCCGTGTAATTGCTGTAACAGAAATCGGTTTTTCTTAACTCTTGCAGATTTTTCCCGCTCCGGGAACATGGGGTCCAGATATATTACGGCGACAGGATCCAGCTGTTGCAGTCGTTCACTGCTGTCTGCCACAGCAAGCAATTGCATCCGCAGCAAGGCAGCCTGCAACTGCTCATCAGTACCCTGCTCACTGATCGCCAGTGCGCGTTGCAGGCCGTCCTCAAGCAGCGCATGAACCTGTGGTGACTGCTCGATCAACGTCACATGCCATCCGGCACACGCCAGAATGAATGCATCCTGGCCCAGCCCGGCAGTGGCATCGATCAGACTATTGTCGAACGTAGCATCTTCACCTGACCTGCGACAGCCACCCACAGCCTTCACGAGCGCTTCATGGCGCAACGCCTGTCGGCGCCGATAGGTCAGCCCGGGATCTGTGAAATCGACCCATAACAGGCCCGCTGAAGGATCAACTGCTGACTCGAGACACAACCGCCCGTCGTTCCTGACGAGATTGGTGACCTGGCAGGCGGCATGGCTGGTACCGGCTTTGGTTTCAGTGCTCATCACAACTCTTTAACTGTCCGGTAAGCCATATCATCCTTCAGGTAAACCGGGGCTGCATCAGCCGCATCTACTGCATCCCCACGGGAAAACAACTGGATCGCCACCGACCACAAAGTTCGCGCATCGGGAATGGTTGAACACGTAGCCGCCCGTTTACCCGGCACGTTGATCATCGCCTCGCCGGACCAGTCCGGCCCAACGAGCAAGACCTCTTCGCCTGAACGTGCGAATTGCTCAATGATATTACCCAGTTCCTGCTCAAGATACGTCAGGCTGACCATGCAGTCCTGTATCACTGCCAGTGGTGCATCGCTTTCCTGATCCCGATACAGGGCAAAGTAGTATTCATCTTCGCGGGCGTGCATCACGCAGGCCGCAATCAGGGGAATGTCGAGCTCATGCCTGGCATGCCTGACCATCATCGCCAGAGAGGAAACCGGTACTACCGGCAAGTCACATCCAAAGGCCAGACCCTGAGCAACTGCAGTGCCTATTCTGAGTCCCGTAAATGAGCCCGGTCCTGCAACAATTGCAATCGCCGCCAGATCAGACAACATCAGAGATGAAGTTTTCAGCACCTGCTCAATCATCGACAGCACTTCGTCTGCGTGGCGCCGGGATTCTTTGCTGACCAGAAACGCGTCGACATCCCCCCTTCCCACAGCAGCAGAACACAGGGATGAAGCGGTATCAATGGCAAGAATGGGGGGGTACATACTGCAGAAAGTCAGAGCTGCTGCTTAACACTGCGCAGCAGGCTCTGACTGGGTCTGATTCAGACGTTGCTGGCCGGTGCTGCCTTTTTCACGCGAGTGCGCCTGGCAGCCGGCTTGGCAGCAGTGGTCTTTTTGGCGGCCGGCTTTTTGGCAGCCGGCTTTTTGGCAGCAGCTTTTTTCACTGGCGCCTTGCTGGCGGCAGGCTTTTTAGCTGGTGCTTTTTTAGCTGGTGCTTTTTTTACAGCAGGTTTTGCTGCCGCCTTGGGAGCTGCTGCCGCTTTCGGTGCAGCTGCTTTTTTGGCGGCTGCTTTTCTTGCCGGTGCTTTTTTGGCTGCTTTGGCTTTTGCTGCAGCCTTGCGGGCAGCTGCCTTTTCTCTGGCAGCTTTCAATCTGGCGGCAGTTCTTGCCTTGGCTGCTGCGCGTTTGGCTGCAGCACGCTCACGCAGGGCTTTCGCTTTAGCTGCGGCTCTTGCCTTGGCGGCTGCCTTGCGGGCTGCAAGACGAGCCTTTGCAGCAGCAGCTCTGGCTGCGGCACGCTCTTTGGCTTTCTGTTTCTTGATGCGGGCAGCTTCTTTGGCAGCATCGGCTTTTTTGCGTTTTTTCATCCACTGACCGGAGAACGCCTTAACAGCCTTTTGCAAATCTGCTTCAGCCTTGGCAGCGATCTGAGCCTTGCGAGCTTCCTCAGCCTGCTTTTTCGCTTCAGCAGCAGCTTTCGCTTTGGCAGCATCGTGCATTGCTTTGTGCTGGGCGCGGGCGGCTTTCAGTTTGGAATTGAGTGCGGTGAGATTGGCAGATGCTTTTTTGGCAGCAGCAACAGCACTGACTTTGGCTTTTTTGCTGGCAGCTGTTGTGCTCTTGGATGCTTTGGCTATTGCCGCTTTCGCTTTAGCTTCAGCGGCATCAAGTTTCTTTTTACCTATCGCCAGATCCTTCTCTATGGTTACCAGAGAAGCTTCTGCTTTTGCCAGGCCAGCGTCTTTCATTTTTTTGACCGCTGACCGGACAGACGTCTTCTTGTTTGCTTTAACTTTGGCCATACTTTTATCTCTCCAAAAACTGTGGAATAAAACCACCATCACTTTTCAACGCGAACCTGCACACGTTTGAGCCGAACGATAACACAAAAAAATATTACCATACAGTGATGTGCATTAATATTTTGGTCTTTTACTGGCATTCAGGCGTGAAAACGATTGTTTTCTGAACTATCCAGCCAAAACCTGCTTAAGTCGTTCGCGAATCTGCTGCACATCATCCTGCCCGTCAATGCTGACAAATTTTACGCCGGTTCCCTTTTCTTCCAGTGATTCATAAAACGCCACCAACGGTTGGGTCTGTTCGTGGTAGACAGCAAGACGTTTTCTGACGGTCTCCTCCCGGTCGTCTTCGCGTTGCACCAGTGCCTCGCCAGTCTCATCGTCCAGGTCTGGCTGGCGTGGTGGATTATGCTGATTATGGTAAATCCGCCCCGAACCCGGATGAACGCGCCGGCCACTCAGACGCGCAACTATTTCCTCATCCTCAACCCGGATCTCAATCACTCTGTCGATATCAATACCCGCATCTACCATCGCCTGCGCCTGCGGAATGGTGCGAGGAAATCCATCAAACAAAAATCCATTGGCGCAGTCATCCTGTGCAATACGCTCTTTCACGAGATCAATAATGATTTCATCTGTCACCAGGCCGCCACTATTCATGACGCTTTCCACTTTTTTCCCCAACGGTGACCCGGCCTTGACTGCAGCCCGCAACATATCACCAGTCGAGATCTGCGGAATGCCCAGTTCTGTCGTAATAAACTGTGCCTGCGTTCCCTTGCCTGCACCTGGCGCTCCCAATAAAATAATTCTCATGCGTGACTCCTGTTATGGATTTTAAGATTAATTGCAATTCTTTTGTGTCTTGGCCTGGTGCCACCACAAATCAAGCTGTTCGGGACTGCTGTCAGCTACAGACTGATGGATAGTTTTTGCCTGTTGCTCCACAAAACGGAAGCGATTCTCAAAACGCTGGTTGGCCGAACGTAACGCATTCCCGGGATCAATGTTAAGATGCCGGGCCAGATTGACGCAGGTAAACAGCAGATCACCCAACTCATGCTGCTGCATATCTGTATCACCGCTCTGCACGGCGTCAACAAATTCGGTTGTTTCCTCTGCCAGTTTATTCAGGGCGCCGCTGATATCCGGCCAGTCAAACCCCACAGACGCTGCGCGTTTTTGTAATTTCCCGGCCCGTTCCAGTGATGGCATGGCGCGTGCCACATCATCCATGACACTGACTTCCCCACTAGACTGTGCCGCTTCGCGCTCTGCATTCTTGATCAGTTCCCAGTTTTTCTCCACTTGTTCTGCAGTCAATGGAGAAGGTTGACCAAAACTCTCAAGCGTACCATCAGGAAAAATATGTGGATGACGATGCAAAAGTTTTTTTACGATGGCATTTGCGACGTCGGCCAGATCGAACAGCCCGTCTTCCTCGGCAATGCGCGCATAAAATACTACCTGAAACAGCAAGTCACCCAGTTCATCACAGATTTTTGCGGAATCACCTGATTCAACTGCATCTACAACCTCATACACCTCCTCCAGTGTATGACGGGTCAGCGAGGCGAGTGTCTGTTTTCTATCCCAGGCACAACCATGTGCAGGATCACGCAGATTGGCCATCAGCAATTGCAGCTGTTGCAGTGATTTCACTTTGTTACTCATAAACTGTTTCTCATACAATTCTGACTCCCTGCCGCCGCGCTTCTATCACGCTATCCAGATCATTCAGATGATCCAGTGCGCGGGCCAGACTGTTGAAGGACGAGACTTCAATTTCCAACTGCATGCTGGCCGTTCCGCCAAGCTTGTCACTACGGGTTGCAATGGACAACACGTAAATTGACTCATTGGCAAGTATCGTTGTGACATCACGCAGCAATCCAGCCCGGTCACGCGCCACGATTTCAATATCAACGTTGACCGGTGAACTGAGACTTGCTGACATCAGCGACTGTTCGTCAACAAACAGGTCAGCAGATTTATGCAGCGGTGCGATCTGGTGCAGAGCATCGATGACTTCTTCAACATCAATCGCGCCGGTGCCAACAGAAACAAACAGGCCTTCAACATTGCGACAGCCCAGTTTGCGCGCGATTTCCTCGTACGGAACGTCACTTACGGCCAGTCGGTTTAATTCAGTATCCAGCCACTGACGGCCAAATTCGAGATTCTCGGATTTGTTCCGGGTCTTGAACCATTGCTCCAGCTTTGCCCGGGCACGTGGTGTGTTGGCATAACCCAGATGTGGCTTGAGCCACTCCCGACTGGGAACATTCAACTCACTCGACAATACTTCAACCCGGTCGCCGGTTTTGAGCCGGTAGTTCAGCGGTACAAGCTTCTCGTTTACGCGGGCACCGGAACAATGGTTGCCTACTTCTGTGTGCACATAGTAGGCAAAATCCAACGGTGTGGCACCGGTTTGCAGGTCCACCACATGCCCTTCAGGCGTGAACACATATATTCGATCATCGCTGGTCGAGTCAGAACGCAACTGCTCGGCCAGACCGCCGACCATGCCCATCTCGTCATGCCAGGCCAGCACCTGCCTCAACCATTCAATCTTGCCGTCAAAGCCATCCTGATAATCCGGGTCAACAATACCTTCCTTGTACCGCCAATGCGCACACACACCCAGTTCAGCGTCGTCATCCATGGCAAATGTGCGAATCTGTATCTCAAAGACTTTGTTATCGGGACCAATCACTGCGGTATGAAGTGACTGATAGCCATTCTCTTTCGGGTTGGCGATATAGTCATCAAACTCGTTGGGAATCACACGCCAAAGATTATGCACAATGCCCAGTGCTGCGTAGCAGTCCCGTACTTCCGGCACAAGCACGCGCACCGCGCGAATATCGTAAATCTGATTAAAGTCCAGTTGTTTGCGCTGCATCTTGCGCCAGATACTGTAGATACTCTTGGCCCGGCCGTTTATCTCGGCATCTATCCCGGCACGACTGAACTGACGCCTGAGCTCGTCGGTGACTTCAGTAATAAACCGTTCGCGGTCTACCCTGCGCTCATCAATCAGTCCGGCAATGCGTTTATAATTGTCAGGCTGCAAATACCTGAATGACAGATCTTCAAGCTCCCACTTCAGCTGACCAATACCAAGACGATGGGCAAGCGGCGCGTAAATATCAAAAACTTCACGGGCCACCCGCCGACGTTTTTCATCACCGGCAGTTTTTAAAGCCCTTATGGCACAGGTCCGCTCGGCAAGTTTAATCAATGCAACGCGAACATCGTCCACCATCGCAAGCAGCATTTTGCGAACATTTTCAACCTGGTCCTGGCTCTGTCCCAGTACCCGGGTCTTGCTGGTATCTGTTTCATTGATGGCAGCCATGCGCAAAACGCCTTCGAGCAGATTGGCAATATTGTCACCAAACTCGTCGCGCACATCAGTCAGTGGCAGCCGGGATTCACGTACCGGACGATACAGTACCGATACGATAACTGCTTCGCTATCAAGGTGCAGCTGGGCAAGAATTTCGGCCATTTCCAGACCGGTCCGATAACTGCTGACGCCGGGTGACCAGGTGTTCTTTGCGGCCAGGGCTTTCTGCTCCACATCCCAGCTGATATCGCAGGCCCGCCTGATGTCGCTCTGACGATCCAGTGACACATAACTTTCCAGCCGTGCGAACCACTGTTCAAAGTTGACGCTGCCATCGGGATTAAAGGAGTATTCTTCTCGTACCTGAACCATAGTCGAATTCCGCTCAGGTTTTGATAGCGCGTTCAAAACGCGCCATCGACTCTACGTGGCCAGTATGAGGAAACATGTCCATCACACCGGCGTGTGTCATTTGATAACCCTGTCTTACCAGCTCTGCAGCATCTCTTGCAAGCGTAGACGGGTTGCACGATACATACACAATGACTTCGGGGTTCAGTTCCCGCATCCGGGCAGCAATCTCAATGGCACCGGATCGCGGCGGATCCAGCAGAATCTTGTTGTATTGTCTGCCAGCCCAGCTATCGGTATCAAAATCTGAAAACAGATCGGCCACATGGTAACTGATATTCTCTATCGCATTGCGCTGGGCATTTTCACGGGCGCGCACCAGCATCTCGGCACTGCCCTCGACACCGGTCACATGCGCACAACGGCGTGCTACAGGCAGCGTAAAATTACCCAGCCCGCAGAACAGATCAAGCACGTTGTCCCCTGATTGAAGATCCAGCAAATCCATCGCCTGCTGAATCATCTGCCGGTTGATCTGTGCGTTCACCTGGGTAAAGTCTCCCGGGCGAAACCACATCTCAATGTCGCCTGAGGGTTCAGGCAGGAAATAACGTAACTCGTCATGACCATCATCAGGCCAGAACTTTTTGATAGTCTGGGGTCCGCCCGGCTGCAGGTACCATTCGATGTCATACCTGACAGCAAATTCCTGCAGCTTCTCCAGGTCGGTATCAGACAGAGGCACCATGTGCCGCAGTGTCAATGTCACCTGAAGAACATCATCCAACGTTGCATCAGGTACACATTCGGTCTCGCCAACGGATACTTCTATCTGCGGAATTTCCCGTCGGGCATCCATGGACAACACCAACGATCGCAGTGGACGGATCAATTGACCAACCGGCCTGACCAGCACTGCGCAGGACTCCATATCAGTAATAAACGTGCTGTTTTTCTCCCGGAAGCCAATAAGCACATCGGCTTTTTTATGCACATATCGCACAGCAAGACGCGCCTTGCGGCGATAACCTTCAGTCGCCGCTGACATCGGTGGCAGCTGCACAAAATCAGTCAGTCCGGCGGTGTGCCTGAGCTGGTCCAGTAATACCTGATGCTTCAGCCGCAACTGTGCAGCAGGCAGTTGGTGCTGAAGGATACAGCCACCGCATATCTGCGCAAAATCACAGGGAGGGATGACACGCTCTGCGGATGTCTGCAACACGTCCAGAGTCCGGAGTTCATCAAATTGGCCGCGACGCGATGTGTAGGTGGCAATTACCTGTTCACCCGGCAATGCACCTTCCACAAACGCTACCTTGCCCTCGTTGCTGGCAACTCCCCTGCCCTCATGACTCATGCGGTCGATAGTCAGGGTAACAGGCTCTTTCGGCAATACCTGGCGCCGGTGTCTCGATTTGCTCATGGTATCAGCTCAGGAAAAAACGCCGGTGGAAAGATAACGGTCGCCACGATCACAAATGATTGCAACAATAACGGCATGTTCTACCTGTCTGCTCAGCTGCAGCGCGCCAAATACCGACCCGCCTGAGGAAACCCCGCAAAATATGCCTTCCTCCCGCGCCAGAGCGCGCATGGTGTTCTCTGCATCCTGCTGGTCCACATCTATCACCAGATCAACGCGGTCAGATTCGTAAATACGTGGCAGGTATTCCCGGGGCCAGCGACGAATCCCCGGAATTTTTGAACCATCTTCTGGCTGCAATCCCACTATCTGAATATCCGGATTCTGTTCCTTCAGAAATCGGGAAACACCCATGATGGTTCCGGTGGTTCCCATCGAGGCAACAAAATGCGTCACTTTTCCGTTGGTATCGCGCCATATTTCCGGCCCCGTGCCTGCGTAGTGCGCGGCGGGATTATCCGGATTGGCAAACTGATCAAGAATTTTCCCGCGCCCTTCACGACTCATCTTCTCCGCCAGGTCACGTGCACCTTCCATGCCCTGAGTATCACTGACCAGCACCAGTTCCGCGCCATAGGCGGCCATTGATGCCTTGCGCTCCGCCGACATGCTCTCAGGCATAATCAGGATCATGCGATAACCCTTGATGGCTGCCACCATGGCCAGTGCAATGCCTGTATTGCCGCTGGTCGCCTCTATCAATGTGTCACCGGGCTGTATCTCGCCACGCAATTCTGCCTGCAGAATCATGTTATAGGCCGGACGATCCTTGACGGAGCCTGCCGGGTTGTTACCCTCGAGTTTCAGCAGGATAGTATTGGTAGAATCCCCTCCCATACGCTGAAGCCTGACCATCGGTGTATTACCGATCTGTGATTCGATACTGGGATACTGATTCAATTGCGGCATATACAAATTGTGTCCGATTTGTTGCTGAACATGACTCAAAGGCGCGAATTTTACCCTGTATTGCTGTCCGGGGGTAGGCGTGGTGTACCGAGGACAGTTCCGGGGACTGCTCCGGGGGCTGATCTGGCCGTGAACAGGCGCCTGCTCATCAGCGGTTTGTTACCCAGCAGTGGCTTCAGGGCCAAGCGCATGAGACGCTTGGCTGTGCTCAAAAGTGGTGCATTCATTTGTGTCTCTGTTGCTGATGCGTAGCACTGCGCCAACTCAAGCAGCAGACCGCCGTCCATCACATCCATCTCTGTGGTGCCCGCCTCAACCAGACCGGCACCATCCAGATAACTGTAGCGCTTTTCAGCAGACACATCCGTGACATCAATCCCGTAACCCAGCTCCTGTAGCAGACACCATTCAAACTCCCGCAACAGCGGTTCCAATGGATAGGTCTGCTGCAATTTCAGCAGCGAGCGCTGGTACAACCGGTACAATGCCGGGTGGGATTCCTGGTGCTGCAGCAACCGTGACAGCAATTCATTCAGGTACATTGCGCTGAACAACCGGTCTCCGGTCAGATAAAAACCGGGGGCAGCAGCTTCGGCATGTGTCAGGGTCAGTAACTCACCTTTGCCACTCAGGGATACCAGCAAGGGCTGATGTTGCTGCAGAGGCATCCGGCGGCGACTGCCTCTCACACCGCGACCCACCGCCCGCACCAGCCCGTAATCCAGTGTAAGCAGATCAATCAGTGCGCTGGTATCGCGATACGGACGGGTATGCAGTATGTAGGCAGGTTGCAGATCAATTCGCATGCATATGGGTACCGTTCAAGGTTGAGGCCCGGTCAGTTGAGACTTTGCAATGCACGCTCATCATCAGCCCAGCCGGACTTGACCTTGACCCACAGATTCAGCATGACTTTATGTTCAAACGCCTGTTCCATATCAAGGCGCGCAGCCTTGCCAATGGTTTTCAGACGCTCGCCGTCACGACCTATGATGATCTGTTTTTGCCCTGCCTTGTCAACCAGAATCAAGCCGTGAATATGCAGAATCTGCCCCTGCATTTCGAATCGCTCTATCTCGACAGTCACTTCATAAGGCAGTTCATCACCAAGCTGGCGGGTTATTTTTTCCCGGATCAACTCTGCAGCAAGAAAACGTGAGCTTCGATCAGTTACCTGATCCTCGGGAAACAAAAACTGACTCTCCGGCAGATAACCCTTTACGCAGGAAAGCACTGTATCCAGATTATGCCCATTCAGCACTGCAACAGGAATAATATCAGCAAAATCACGCATTTTTGACAATCGTTCTATATGCGGCAGCAAACGATCGCGCTGCTCTATCTGGTCACACTTGTTTATCAGCAGCAACACTGGCACTTTGACATTCTGCAGCGCCTGCAGCACCAGCTCATCCTCGTCATTAAAGACCAGTCGCTCCACCATGAACAACACTACATCAACGTCTTTCAGCACCTCCAGAACAGTCGCATTCATGGCCCGGTTTAGCGCCTTTTTGTCAGCCTTGTGCAATCCCGGCGTGTCGACAAAAATATACTGCGTATCAGCTTCCGTTTTGATGCCGGTAATCCGGTGTCTTGTGGTTTGAGGTTTTCTGGAGGTAATGCTTATCTTCTGCTCCAGCAGGTGATTCAATAGCGTGGATTTACCGACATTGGGTCGACCAACAATGGCAACAAAACCACAACGGGTCACACGTACGGCTGACTGTTCACTCATTATCCTGGTCCACTTTGTTTATCAGTTGCAATGCGATCAGTGCCGCATTCTGTTCGGCCAGTTTCCTGCTGCGGCCACTGCCACGGGTAACCTCACGCAACATGGCGACCCTGCATTCAACATGAAATACCTGTTCGTGTTCTTCTCCCTCAATACTCAGCACACGATACTGTGGCAGAACCAGCGCCTTGCCCTGCATGAGTTCCTGCAAGCGGGTTTTGGGATCCTTCGCATCGGCTGGTGCACCGGCGTGAATACGCGAATCAAAAATGCGGGAAATACTGTGCCGGCACGCCAGAAATCCACCATCACGATACACTGCTCCGAGTACTGCCTCAACAGCATCAGACAATATCGAATCGCGCTGACGCCCACCGCTGCGACGTTCGCCCAGACCCAGCACCAGCAGATCACCCAGTTGCAGTTCGCGGGCAATTGACGCCAGTGTCTCCTGATTGACCAGGCCAGCGCGTAGTTGACTCAGATGCCCTTCCGGCGCATCTGGCCAGGCTTCAAACAGTAAATCGGCAATCACCAGACCCAGCGCAGCGTCACCCAGAAATTCCAGGCGCTGGTTGTGTTCAAGACCGGCACTGCGATGAGTCAATGCCAGCAGCAGGTTTTCAATGTCAACAAACTGGTAACCCAGCCTGTTTTGCAGGTCACGCAGTTGAGTTTCCGTCGACATCAGCGTCATTCCCTGTCTTAATGAATGCGTTGATTTCTGCTGAATGTGGGAAGACTGAGACCCGGTTCCTTATGCATCCAGATGGCAAATGCCCGACCAACAATATTCTCTTCCGGCACCGCCCCCCAAACCCGGCTGTCAGCACTGTTGTCCCGATTGTCGCCCATCATGAAATAATGGCCCGGAGGTACAACCCAGCTGGTGCGTGAATTACCACTGAAGCCCTGGGTGATAATCTGGGTCTGGTGATTGGCAACACCCAGCTGCTCATTGAACAGCATACCGTCGCGCATGCCACCGGCTGTTTCCACTTCGATTTCGCCAAGTACTTCGATATCAACCTGCTCGCCATTTATTCGCAGAATCTTGTTCTCATATTCAATTGTATCTCCCGGCAGACCAATGACTCGCTTGATAAAATAGCGGCTGTCATGTGGCGGGATAAACACCATGACTTCACCACGCTCAGGTTCATTGTTGGCAACAATTTTGGTGCCAACCACCGGCAATCGCAAACCATAGTGATATTTGTTGACCAGAATAAAGTCGCCTATCTCCAATGTCGGTATCATCGATCCGGACGGTATCTGAAAAGGTTCCACCAGAAACGAGCGCAGCATCAAAACTATAAACAGCACAGGGAAAAACGATTTCGCGTACTCAACCACCACCGGCTCTTCCTGCTTGCCTGCTTCATTGCGCGCTTTGGCAAACAGAAAATGGTCCAGCAGCCAGATAAAACCGCAAATGGTAACCAGGATGACCAGCACCAGTGAAAAATCGATATCCATTAACTATCCACCTTTAACACGGCCAGGAAGGCCTCTTGTGGTACCTCAACATTACCGACCTGTTTCATGCGCTTTTTGCCGGCCTTCTGTTTTTCCAGCAGCTTTTTCTTGCGCGTCACGTCACCGCCGTAGCATTTGGCAGTCACATTTTTACGCAACGCCTTGACTGTCTGCCGCGCCACAATCTGTCCGCCGATGGCGGCCTGTATGGCAACATCAAACATCTGTCGGGGAATCAGTTCCTTCATTTTTTCTACCAGGGCACGCCCTTTGTGATGCGCCTGATCCCGGTGCACAATCAACGCCAGCGCATCAACACGATCACCATTGATCAGCACATCCAGCCGCACCAGGCTGGCGGTCTGAAAGCGGATAAAATGATAATCCAGAGAGGCGTAACCGCGGCTGGCGGATTTCAGTTTATCGAAGAAATCCATCACTACCTCGGCCATGGGCAACTCATAGCTGAGTGATACCTGACTGCCGATAAACTGCATGTCACGCTGCACACCACGACGGGCAACACAAAGGTTGATGATATTGCCGAGATAATCCTGTGGCACAAGAATATTTGCCAGTACAACTGGCTCGCGGGTTTCCACAATCGAGGCGGTCGGCGGCAACGATGATGGACTTTCGACCCTGACCACGTCGTTGTTTCTGAGAACCACTTCGTACACAACGGTTGGTGCAGTGGTGATCAGGTTGATATCGTATTCACGCTCCAGGCGTTCCTGCACAATTTCCATGTGCAACATGCCCAAAAAGCCGCAACGAAACCCGAAACCAAGTGCATCAGAACTTTCAGGTTCGTAAAACAGCGAGGCATCATTCAGGGTCAGTTTGGCCAATGCGTCCCGAAAATCTTCAAAGTCGTCTGCCGATACGGGATAGAGTCCGGCGTATACCTGCGGTTGAATTCGCCTGAATCCTGCCAGTGGTTTGACATCCGGTGTTGAGGCCAGCGTAAGGGTATCACCTACCGGCGCCCCCTGAATCTCCTTGATGCCGGCAATGACATAACCCACTTCACCCGCCTGCAACATGGGCAGATCATGACGCTTGGGGTCAAAGTAGCCGACGTGATCCACCTGATGCGCCTTGCCAATGCTCTTGGCGATGATCTTGTCACCTTTGCGTAGCGTGCCCTGCTTCACCCGCACCAGCGATACCACGCCCAGATAGTTGTCGAACCAGGAGTCTATGATCAGTGCCTGCAACGGAGCATCCCGATCACCCTGAGGCGGCGGCACCAGTCGCACCAGTTCTTCCAGAATATCCACAATTCCCATTCCGGACTTGGCACTGGCCATCACGGCATGGGAGGCATCAATCCCGATAATCTCTTCAATTTCCTTGCGCACTTTGTCCGGATCCGCCTGCGGCAGATCCATTTTGTTCAGGACAGGTATTACTTCAAGACCCTGTTCGATTGCGGTGTAACAGGTAGCGACTGATTGCGCTTCAACGCCCTGACCGGCATCAACCACCAGCAAGGCACCTTCACAGGCAGCAAGCGAACGGGAAACTTCGTAGGAGAAATCGACATGGCCAGGTGTATCAATAAAATTGAGCTGATAACTTACCCCATCCCTGGCGGTATAAAACAGCGTCACACTCTGTGCCTTGATGGTGATACCACGTTCGCGTTCAATGTCCAGGGAATCCAGAACCTGCTCGGACATCTCGCGATCGGTCAGGCCGCCGCAATGCTGAATAAAGCGGTCTGCGAGGGTGGATTTGCCATGGTCAATATGAGCAATAATGGAAAAATTGCGAATGCGGTTTAAATCTGTCACTTAACGGATACACCAATGAGTCAGGAGGCGGCAAGTCTACATGATCTGCCGCCTACTGTCAGGGGTTTTCGAGGCCTGCAGGGGCTCGCTAAACTAGCGAAGCTCCAGTACCAGCGTGGTTCCGCGCCCATTCCTGACCACCCGAACCGGCACGTAGCCGGTCGCGGGCAAAGATTCAACAACACGGCTGAAGTCTTCTACGTTTTGTATCTGCTGATGGTTGAGCGTTACGATCACATCACCACTGGCAAGTCCGGCTGCGCGCGCAGGGCCTTCACGCAGCTGATCGATTACCACACCGCCATCTGCCAGCTCCGGCACATCATCCGCCAGCCCGGAAGGCAATGGTGTCACAGTCAATGCCAGGCTGTTGCCGCGTGCCGCCGGCCGTGGCACACCGGCTGAGGCCTGATCACCCCCCGGCAGCGCCCCGACCACCACGTCAATGCGCTGTTCACGACCGTCACGCATCACTGTCAATGTTGCCTCGGTGCCCGGTCGTATCTGCCCGACATAAAATGGCAGCTGTGAAGACTGTTCTATGGCAATGCCATTAAACGCCAGTACGATGTCATTGGCGCGGACACCGGCACGCTCTGCCGGACTGTCAGGCTGAACCTCGTCGACAAAAGCGCCATAAGGGCGTTCGAGATTGAAGGCCTGTGCCAGCGCATGATCAACGTCCTTGATCAATACCCCGAGCAGACCGCGAGCCACCGCACCACTCTCACGCAACTGCTCGACTACGTTAAGTGCCATATTGCTGGGGATCGCAAATGAAATCCCGTTGGAACCGCCCGTGCTGCTGAGTATCTGTGAATTGATCCCGATCACTTCACCCTGAAGATTAAACAGCGGTCCGCCGGAATTACCCTGGTTGATGGCCACATCTGTCTGAATAAAGGATACATAGTTAGCCGGTCCGCGCGAGGGTACATTGCGTGATTTGGCGCTGACGATGCCTGCCGCGGCAGAAAACTCCAGACCAAACGGCGAACCAATCGCCAGTACCCATTCACCAACGCGGACTTTTTCTGAATCCCCGAAACGGACGGTGCGCAAATCGCTGGCGTCAATCCTGATCAGCGCCACGTCAGAGAGCTCATCACTGCCAATCACTTCGGCGGTAAACTCCCGACGATCAGTCAGCGTCACGGTAATCCGGTCAGCATTGGCAACCACATGGTGATTGGTGATGATGTAACCATCATCACTGATGATAAACCCGGAGCCTACGCCGCCACGCGGGCGGGTTTCTGGCAAATCCGGTATTTCAATGGCACCGCCGTCGGGCTGTAGCTGCCGCAGCAGTTCCTCAATATCACGACGCTGGGAACCGGAACGCACGGGAACCCGTTGCTCAGTGGTGATATTGACAATTGTCGGCGCGTTCTGCTCAACCAGGTCGGCAAAGTCAGGTAATCTGCCTTGCGCAGACACAGACCCTGAAATACCAATCCAGAAAATGATGGACAGGCAGACTGTATTTAATGCGTTCGAATAATACCGGACTCCGGTGTGCGCAGACGACATAACAACTCCCGTAAACGACTGGCTGATTCTCTAACATAGCGCGATGCTGTTGCAGGTTCAATGCTGCGAGCAATTCGAATGATAAAAAAAGCCCGGCACTTCAAATGAAGTCCGGGCTTAAAATGGCTCAGGCGTATCGGCCTGGCACTTACCTTGTTCAGTCTGCCGCCATTATTCAGGCGGCAAGCTCTCCTGACGCTGCCGGGATTGGAAAGAGTCCAGCGGTATCAGTTCACGATCAGAGACCGGCCGCAGCAGGGGTGACTCTGTCAGCACGTTAAAAGGCACCGACTGATTATCGACCCGCGCCGGGATGCTAACACTGCGAATGTAATCATTCAGCCGCTGCTGGGCTTCCGTATCTACCGCAAGCTGCCGCCCCAGATCCGCAGCCGGCGCATTGCCAGCCATCTGCAGGTCATTATCCGGTATCTGTGTCTGCAAACCGACAAACACGGCGGCGGCAACAGACGCAGCTACTGCAAATTTGCCCAGACCGGCGAACCAGCGCCGATTGGTGACAGCAGGTGTATCGCTGACATAATCCAGCGACTCCCCGTCTATTTCCAGCATGATCCTGTCAGCCAGGGTCAGGCCGTTTCTGGCCGGCAATGGCCTGCCCAGGGGTTCAGCCTGCAGCGCAGCACTGGTCAGGTTGAAGCGTTCCCAAGTACCAAGTAATGTCTGTTTTTCAGCGTCCGGGGCGGCGTCCAGCCGCGCCATCAGGCGACGCAGTTCAAAATCACTCAGCTCACCATCCAGCAAGGCCGATATCGCCTCGTTATCCAGCGTTTCTTGCTGCTTCATTAAACACTTACCTCTGATATTGGTAAATTACAAACAGTTCGACTCAAACAGTCGTCAATAGTTCCCCGAATTGTGACAAAAGTGGAAAATTAGTCGTATCTCTTTATTTCTGTTTTCACCCCAGGTGAGATCTCAGGACTCCAGCAACTCCCTGACCCGCTTGTCTATCGCCTCACGGGCACGGAATATGCGTGATCTGACAGTCCCGACCGGACAGTCCATGACTTCCGTAATGTCCTCGTAGCTCAGACCGGAAAATTCACGCAGACTGAAGGCCGTCTTGAGCTCTTCCGGCAGTTCATCAATCGCTTTGTAAATAACCCGGCGCATATCCTCTTTTTCCATGTTCGCCTCAGGGCTGTCGATCTCCCGTAGCGTACTGGTATCGTCCACCAGCTGAGCATCCTCCATATCAACATCCGTATTGGGAGGCCGGCGCCCGCGCGACACCAGATGATTCTTGGCGGTGTTTACTGCGATTCGATACAGCCAGGTATAGAACGCACTGTCTCCGCGAAAACTGGGCAAAGCCCGGTACGCCTTGAGAAAGGCCTCCTGTGCAACATCTTCGGCTTCATGCGGGTCCTTTACAAAACGACCGATCAGCCCGAGCACCTTGTGTTGATAGCGCAGCACCAGCATGGTAAACGCTCTTTTGTCATTCTGCAGCACTCTCTCGACCAGCTGGTTATCAGTAACCTCATTGTTCATGCTTCGTTAGTGCGCCTCAACCACCTGTACTGCCTGCTCCGGATCCAGTGATAACAGACCATCGGGAATTGCAAAAGTTCTTAGAGTCTATAGAATTCTTTCACCTTGCACCACAGCGGATACTTTTTACAGTGTATGACTATGACGTTCTGATAATTGGCAGTGGTGCAGCGGGCCTCAGCCTTGCGCTTAAAACCGCACCATTTGCGCGCGTTGCTGTTCTCAGCAAAGGTACACTGAGCCAGGGTGCCACCTACTGGGCCCAGGGCGGTATCGCCGCTGTTCTTGATGAAAATGACAGCATTGATGCCCATATCGAGGACACGCTGGACGCCGGCGCAGGACTTTGCAATGAGGACATGGTCCGGCACATTGTGGAACAAAGTCAGCCTGCCATTCGCTGGCTGGTTGAGCAGGGTGTTCCCTTTACCGTCCTGACAGGCGACGAGGCCGGTACCGGGGCAGCATCACGACCACTGAACCGCGACAACCTCAAACCATTGCACCTGACCCAGGAAGGCGGTCATAGCCATCGCCGAATCATTCACGCCACCGATGCTACCGGACGGGCCGTATTTGAAACCCTGCGCGACCGTGCCCTGCAGACACCCGGGATCACCCTGTTCGAAAACCGCCTGGCTGTAGACCTGATTACCCGTGAAAAACTCGGCGGACCCGGCAAGGGCTGCACCGGCGCCTACGTCTACTGCAAGGAAAAACAGAAAGTTGAGGTATTCAGAGCCCGCTTTGTCATTCTGGCCAGCGGCGGAGCCAGCAAGGCCTATCTGTACACCACCAATCCGGACAGCGCTACCGGCGACGGCATTGCCATGGCATGGCGGGCGGGTTGCCGCGTTGCAAATATGGAGTTTAATCAGTTTCACCCCACCTGCCTGTATCATCCGCATGCCCGCTCCTTTCTGATAACTGAGGCACTGCGTGGCGAAGGCGCAACACTAGAATTGCCGGACGGTACCCGCTTCATGCCGGCATTTGACGAGCGCGGGGAACTTGCTCCGCGGGATATTGTGGCCCGTGCCATCGATCATGAAATGAAAAGACTGGGCTGCGACTGTGTTTATCTGAACATTACGCATAAACCTGCCGGGTTCATTCGCGAGCATTTTCCGACCATCTATTCACGCTGCCTGGAATATGGCATTGATATCACCTGTGACCGGATTCCGGTGGTGCCGGCGGCGCATTATACCTGCGGCGGCGTTGTTGTAGACAAGCTCGGACGTACCGATATCGACCACTTGTACGCCATTGGCGAGACCAGCAGCACTGGTCTGCATGGTGCCAATCGAATGGCCAGCAATTCGTTGCTGGAGTGTTTTGTGCTGGCGTTTGGCGCGGCCGAGGATATACGCCGGCAATTCGATGCCAGTGACCTGCCCCTGCCAGTCCACATACCGGACTGGGACGATAGCAGGGTCACACAATCCCAGGAAGAAATTGTAGTCGCACACAACTGGGATGAGCTGCGCCGGGTCATGTGGGATTACGTGGGCATTGTCCGCAGTGATCAGCGACTGTTGCGGGCCAGACGACGTATCCAGCTGCTGGAACATGAAATTTCCTACCACTACCGCCATTACGTAATCAGCCGGGATCTGCTTGAGTTGCGCAACCTGGTACTGGTCGCAAGACTTATTGTTGATTCAGCGCTGACGCGCAAGGAAAGCCGGGGGCTGCACTACACGCTGGATTACCCGGATATGTTACCCACTGCCAATGACACGGTGCTCAGCCCGCAGAACGCCACCGGTTAACGCCAGCAATCTGACCGCACGGCGTTGCGCTGCATGTTTGTCTGATTGAGTTATTGAGACGCCTGGCAGGTAGTGAGTCTGCCTTTGCCGCCCGCCCCGATTGTCGCAGAATTGCAGCACCTGAATGACAGTGGACAGATAGGCGCGCTCCAGAGCCACTGGCACATAACGACCGTCGGCAAGTTCCAGGCTGAGACCGTCTTCGTCCAACCGGCAGGCGGCAATGCCCCCCGGGCGTCTGTTTCGTGATCTGTTTCTGGGTGCGGGCTGGGTTCCGGGCTGGGTTCCGGCAAGAGCTCCGGCAAGAGCTCCGGCAAGAGCTCCGGCAAGGGTTTCAGGAACAGCACAGCAAAGCCACCGCAACAGCAACCCACCAGCAGAAATCAGTGACAGCCAGAGAGGCAGCGAACTATAAATCAGTGCAGCAAGCGCCAAACATTGCAATAAGGCTGATGCCACTCCAAGGCTGGCCGGCGCATCAGCATGCAGGCTGTCCTGGCGCATCAATGCGGCCGCTTGACACCTGAGGACGCAAAATTACGGATTTTTACCACCAGCGCCTGCAGATCGGCATCAGGGTGCTGCGCCCGCTCAACCAGACAGGCGTACAGATCCTGATCTTCTTCTTCCAGCAGCCGTTCATAACAGCGCTGCTCCGGCGCACTTAATCCGGGTAGTTGTTGCTCGGCGAATGGCAATAACAGAATGTCCAGCTCCCACATTCCGCGACGACTGTGCCAAAGCAACTTCTTGTAAGCAATATCTGATAACATAACGGCAACCTGTACAACAAACGATACTCTGATTCTAAACCAAATTTGTCTGTTCTACCGGAATAAACGCATATGCAGTTGCAATCTAAGAACCCCACACAGCAGCCCACACAGCAGCCCACACAGCACCCCACACAAGCACAGCACCCGGCCCATTTACTGACAACCACATCAGACTTCAACCTGATACGTGTCCACGGACCGGACAGTGTCCGCTTCCTTCAGGGGCAGCTCAGTTGTAATGTGACATCCGTCACTGCCGGGCAAACTGCCCGCGGCGCGCTATGCAATCTGAAAGGCAGGGTTATCAGTGACCTGCGGGTACTGGCAGATGCGGACCAACTCTATCTTCAGACCACTGGCGATATGGCGAACCTGATTCTGAATACACTGGCAAAGTACAAAGTATTTTTCAAAACCGATCTCACCGACGTCAGTCAGCAGTATGAACTTCTCACGCTGGCCACCCGGGATCCAGAACAACTGACCACCATCATCAAGACAAAACTGCCCCCGGAACGTGATCAGGGCACAGTCATAGCCGGCGCGTTTATTACCCGCCTGGCCGATGCCGACGATGGTTACGCCCGTTTTGAAATCATCCTCAACCGTGACCTGGAAAGCGCCGGAAAAATCCGTGATGCCCTGGCTGACTGCTGTCAGCCAATGTCGCCGGACTTTTGGCGTCTGGCGGATATCAGCAGCGGTATTGCACATATTCGACCGGGCATGGAGGAACGCTTTACCCCGCAGGTACTCAACTACGACATCGGCGGTGTTGTCGACTTCAAAAAAGGTTGCTACACAGGACAGGAAGTCGTGGCACGCATGTATTACCGGGCAGAAGCCAAAAAACGCCTGGGCCGACTATCCCTGCAGTCCGACGAGCAGCTGGCAGTTTACGACGTTGATCCGGACAATGATCTAGTTGACGTGGTCACCCGGGAGGATGGTAGTCAGGAAATATTACTGGTCGCCAGTACAAACCCGGATTCCCGACATCCGCGTATCACACTCTGCAACTGAACTGCTTCTGATCAGGCCCACGCAGCGGGTAGCGGCGTATCCAGAATCTCTGCCAGCGTTGCAAGCAGGTCACGTTCTGCCGCATTGACATGTTCATCGGCGTGCACACAACGCAGCGCGGCAGCGAGCAGTAATTGTTTCTCTTTATTATCTAGTTGCTGAAGACGTGTAATTGACTGTTCCAGTCTGTCTATACTCAGATCAGCGGCAGGCAGCAAACGGATGTCCGGCAGCCCCGACTCAGCGCTAGCCCGGGAGAATGCCTGCTGTGCAGATTTGAAGCTGGACGACGATTGCCGTTCTACCCCCAGATAACTCAGGAGCGACAACACCGTGGCAAGCTCGCCGGAGAGTTGTGCGATTTTTTTATGCCCACCAGTATGCAGCTTTACATCCACGCCCCCTACCGCCCGATCCAGATGGTGCAACAGCAGACTGCGCGTCAGCCAGTGACTCAGTCGGGGGCTCGACTGACGCTGGGTTAATACAATCACATTCTCCCGGAATATTTTGTATTGCCCGGTAGTTAACTGTCGTAATGCGGCCAGTGCAACATTCAGCAGAGGCAGGCGCAGATCTGTTGCCAGATCAGTACCAGCCTCTGTCAATTGCTGCAGTTCCCGAAACACAGCCTTATCCGCATGTGACTGCAGGTGCGTCAGCTGATCTGCCCTGCTCTGCGGATCAACATCCAGCAGTAGCAGATAAGCCACAGCACGCGCACCAAACGGCGAGCGGGCAGCTGTCAGCAAGGATGCAGGCAGCGCTGCATGCAACTGCGCTGCACGATCCAGATCGGCTGCATCCGGGTCACCGATGCGCTGCATCGCAGCAGGCAGAGCCAGCAACAATTCTGCAGCACGACCTCGCTGGCCTGCCGGAGCAGCAGAATCTGATCCGGAGGAATCCGCCGCTTGTTCTGCGGTAGAGCGAGCTGAAACCGGCCGCACTGTCTCAGCAATGCCCTCATCAACATCAAACTTGCCGTTCCAGTCAGGCTGCAGGCGTTTGATCCGGGTCGTCAACGGCGGATGCGTGGCAAACATACCGGACAGTGACAGTTTTGAACCGGCGCCAAACAGGGCGTGACTGATTTCCTCTGCAGCCGGATTCTCGACCATGGATCCATGCTGATCCGCACCGATGCGTTTCAGCGCATCGGCTATTCCCGTGGTATTGCGGGTATATTGCACCGCAGAGGCATCCGCCAGAAATTCGCGCTGGCGACTGACTGCTGCCTTGATCAGTTTGCCAAAAAACGTCCCTGCTGCCCCGATCACGATCAGCCCAATGGCCAGGACCAGCACGGCAGATCCGTTTTTCCCGCGCCTCGCAAACGCGGCCGACCGCAACAAGTAATAGCCCATCATACCCACCACCAGAATGCCGTGGAGAAGACCTATCAGTCTGATATTGATGCGCATGTCGCCGTGCAGAATATGGCTGAATTCGTGTGCAATGACACCTTGCAATTCTTCACGCGAGAGTTTCATCAGACCGCCACGCGTTACACCGATGACCGCATCGGAGCCAGAGTATCCGGCCGCGAAGGCATTGATACCCTCTTCATCAAGTATGTACACCGGAGGAACCGGCATTCCCGATGCAATTGCCATTTCCTCGACAATATTCAGCAGACGCTGTTCGTGCACATTATCTGATCCGGCGACCAGCAGACGTCCGCCAAGCGACTCTGCTACGACTTTGCCGCCACCACGCAAGGTCACAGTCTTGTACAGGCTGGCCAGTGCCACTATGGCGATTACCAGTGCACTGGAACCGGCCAGCAGCAGTGGATCAAATTCAAATGCCGGCGCCGCGCGCTGCTCTGTGCCGAGCAGCGTAAACGTCAGCATCAGCAACACATTGGTCACCAGAATCAGACCAGTCAGGGACATGACAAACATGACGATGAGCCGGGTGCTCAACTTGCGGGCACGATCCTGCGCCCCGAAAAAGTCCATGCGATTCAGACTCCGGTATCAGAATGAAACTTTGGGAGCCGCCTGAATCTGTTCACTGTCTTCAAACTCCAGCAATGCAGCATCCGGACCATGACCAAACATGCCTGCCAGAATAACCGGCGGGAAGCCCTGTTTATAGGTGTTGTAGGTCATCACCTGATCGTTGTAAGCCTGCCTGGCAAAAGCCACTTTGTTTTCCGTGCTGGTCAATTCTTCAGTCAGCTGCATCATGTTCTGGCTGGCCTTCAGATCCGGATAGGCTTCCATGACTACATTAAAACGGCTCAGCGCACTGGTCAGCGCGCTCTCCTGACCAGCCAGCGCCTGCATGGCACCCGCTTCACCGGGGTGAGCAGCTGCACCCGCAAGCCCCTGCGCCGCGGCATTACGCGCGGAGATCACCGACTCCAGCGTCTCGCGCTCGTGTGACATATAGGCTTTGGCGGTTTCGACCAGATTGGGAATCAGGTCATAACGACGTTTCAGCTGCACCTCAATCTGCGCAAATCCGTTCTGGTAACGGTTGCGCAGACTGACCAGCTGATTGAAGATACTGATGCCGTAAAGTACAAACACAGCAAACAGGACAAGAATGACAACGGCAGTAATTCCCATGATCAGCGGCTCCGTGTAGTGATCAACTCCTTATGACCCCGGGGCAACCGGGGACGACGTCTCCGCAGTGTATTTGGTTTGCAGCCTGTTAAGCAAGTTGGATACCGTCTGCGGTGAACCCGTATTTTTGGCCAGCAGATCATAAACCACCGGCACCACAAACAAGGTCATCAGTGTTGTCATCAGCACGCCGGAGAAAATCACGGTACCCAGCAGCATCCGGCTTTCCGAACCGGCTCCGGACGACATGATCAGCGGCAGTGCGCCCATCATGGTCGAAATGGCAGTCATCAATACCGGTCGCAGGCGCATATCGCATGCTTCGATGAGAGCCTGGCGGAACTCCTTGCCTTCATCGCGCAACTGGTTTGCGAACTCAACAATCAGAATGCCGTTCTTGCTGGCGATCCCCACCAGAACAATCAGTCCGATATTGGTGTAAATATTCAACGTACCATCCGTCAATAACAGCCCTATCAATGCACCGAATATGGCAAGTGGGACCGTGGTCATGATCACCAGCGGGTGGATAAAGCTTTCAAACTGCGCCGCCAGTACCAGATATACCACCAGCAACGACATGGCAAATATAAACACCAGACCACCGCTGGCTTCCTTGAGCTCCAGTGATTCACCCTTGTAGTCAATCTGGGCATGCTCAGGCAATTCATTCAGGACGATATCTTCCAGGAACTCCAGCCCCTGCGCGAGCGTAACCCCCGGCTGCAGCCCGGCATTGATAGTGATCGAGCGGACACGGTTGTAACGATTCAGGGAATTGGGCGCCGAGGTGTTCGCCACTGTGATCAGGTTCGACATCGGTATCAGTCGTCCTGTGGACTCGGACCGGACATAGATATTGGTCAGATCATCCGGCGATGCCCGCTGAGTCTCTTCAGCCTGCAGAATCACATCGTATTCTTCACCGGCATCCACAAATGTCGTGACCCGGCTTTCATTCATCATCGCCTGCAGCGTCCGGCCGATGGCCTGAATGGATACGCCCAGATCTGCAGCACGCACTTTGTTTACCGTAATGGTCAGACTGGGACGGGTCTCCAGATAATCGGAGTTCATGCGCGTAAACAGTCCGCTAGCCTCACCCCGTTCGATCAGTACATCTCGCCACTCGGCAAGTTCTTCGTAGGTGCGACCGCCAATAACAAACTGCACCGGCAACCCACCGCCGCCGCGGACCAGTCCTGAGCGCATAAAGGTATTGACCTGCAAACCGGGAATATTCCGCCACTCGGCAGAAAGCTCGCTCATGATGTCGCCGGTTGGACGTGGCCGTTCTGACCAGTCGGGCAATGCAATAATGCTCATGCCGCTACTTACACCGCCACCGCTGCCGCCAAAACCGGGCAGCATGGTCACAACACTTTTGACCTCACCCGCATCAAGATAGGGCATCAGGGTATCCTGAATTTTACTGGTCTGTTCCTGCATATAGGCCATGCTGGCCCCTTCCGGGCCACTCATACGGACCATCATGACGCCCTGGTCTTCTGTTGGCGCAAACTCCGATGGCACTTGCTGCCAAAGGAATACCACTGCAACACCAACCAGCATCAGACCGGCAACCACCAGGTAATTGAACCTCAGACAGACTTCCAGGGTATTGTGATAACCACGCTGCAGCCAGCGAAACAGTCGGTCAACATTACGGGTCAGAAAGCTTTCATGAGAGTGATTAGTCAGCAATTTGGACGCCATCATCGGCGTCAGTGACAGAGCCAGCACAGTTGAAAATATCACCGCACCACCAATTGTGATGGCCAGTTCATAAAACAGGATGCCCATGTTGCCTTCCATAAAAACAACCGGCACAAACACGGCGATCAGCACCGCTGTCGTGGCAATCACGGCAAACGCGACCTGGCGGGAACCGTTGTAAGCGGCCAGCAGGGGCGGCTCCCCTGCTTCCACACGGCGCTGGATATTTTCAAGCACAACAATAGAATCATCCACAATCAGACCCACGCACAGTACCATCGCCAGCAGGGTAATCAGATTGATTGTCAGGCCAAACGCCAGCAAAACCATAAATGCTGCCAGCAGGCAGACGGGGATGGTGACTGCCGGGATCAGCATGCTGCGCACAGACCCAAGGAACATGTAAATGACCAGACTGACAAGAATGATGGTCATGAATATCGTTGAATAGACCGAACTGATCGCATTCTCGATGAATTCAGCATCACTGTTCGACAGCACCAGTTCCATATGATCGGGCAACGTAAGGTTAATACGTTCAGTGAGCGCTTTTGCTTCGCGCAACACGCTCAGGCTGTTGGCAGTCGATTGTTTTACAAGCCCCAGCCCCACTGCATCAGACCCATTACCCTGGAAAATGGATCGTGTGCTCGCAGCGCCAAGTTCAACCCGCGCGACTTCACCCAGGGTTATCTGATGCCCGTCAGCACCGCGGGCAATGACCAGTCGGGAAAAATCCTCCGGCGTCTGATAGACCCGGTCCACCCTTACGGTAAATTCACGGTCAACGGAATCAACCCGCCCGGCCGGCAATTCAAGATTCTGCCGACGCAGCGCCGACTCGACATCTGTTACAGTCAGACCCCGCGCCGCCAGTGCAATGCGGTCCAGCCATACCCGCATGGCGTATCCGCCGGTGCCACGCACACTGACGTTGGCGACACCGTCGATGACCGCAAACTGGTCAACGATATAGCGTTCGGCGTAATCGTTAAGCTCCAGAAAGTTCATCTGGCTGCTGGTCAGGTTAAAAAAGGCAATCGGCCGGCCATCGGCGTCCGCCTTGGCAATCTCGGGCGGATCCACCCCTTCCGGCATACGCCGGGTTATGCGGGAAACCTTGTCGCGGATATCATTGGCTGCCTGGTCGATATCCCGGCCTACGGCAAACTCCACAGATACACGCGAACTGCCATCACTACTGGAGGAATTGATGGAGGTTACGCCCTCCACTCCGTTGATCTGGTCTTCAATCAACTGGGTTATCTGTTGCTCAACAATCTCAGCCGAGGCACCCGGATAACTGGTGCTGACTGATACCACCGGCGGACTGGTATCCGGATACTCGCGCAATGGCAGTTCCATGAAGGAAAGGATGCCGAAAGCGATCAACATCAAGCTGATGACGGTTGCAAAGACAGGTCTTTTGACTGACACATCAGACAAAACCATGGTCGAATCCTCTGAGATAACCTATCCGGTCCGGGTGGACCGGGAAACTGACAAATAATGGTTCAGGAACGGGCGTTGCGTTGCGTGGCCTGCCCGGCCTGTCCGTCGCCGCCACCGGCACTGACCGATCCCTGACCGCTACGATTGTTCAATATCCGCACGGGCTGGTCCGGGCGCACCTGCGCCACACCTTCCGTGATTACCCGCTGTCCGGGCACCACGCCGGTGACAATCTCGACAATACCCGGCCGGCGGATACCCAGTCTGACCTCAACCCGACGGGCGATGTTTTCTTCATCAACAACAAATACATATTGCCGACCCTGGGCCGGCACAATGGCCTGTTCAGGCACAACAATTGCCTCACGCTCGTTGAGCATCATGCCGACAGTCATCAGCATGCCCGGGCGCAGGGCCAGATCCGGATTGGCAATTTCGGCACGGACCTGCACTGAACGGGTAACCGGATCCACCCGCGACGCAACAACCTGAACATCGCCGACAAATTCACGTCCCGGGTAAACGATGCTGTTGGCGTTTACCTGAAGCCCAGACATCAGTTGTGCCAGGAACGACTCCGAGACATTGAAGTCAAGTTTGATGGTTGAGACATCGTCCAATGTGGTTATAACGGTGTTGGGAGTCACCAGCGTACCCTCACTGATGTTGCGGAATCCCAGCATGCCGCTGAACGGCGCGACCACAACACGATCCTGCATGTTGGCCATGACACCTTCAAGACGCGCACGTGCGGTCTCTACGCGGCTGCTGGCATCGTCCAGATCAGAGATGGCAACCAGATTGTCACTGCGCAGCTGTTCCATCCGCTCAAGATTGCGGCGGGCATCGTCCAGCGCAGTGGTTGCTTCAGAAAGTCTTGCTGTTTCAGCGGAATTGGTCAGCTCGACCAGCAAATCTCCCTGCTCTACAAAATCACCGTCATTGAAATGAATTCGGGTAACGATATCCGATACCTTGGGTGTAATGCTGACGGACTCATTGGCCAGTGCAGTGCCTACCGACTCAACACGATCTACCAGTGTCTGCATTGAGACCTGCTCCACGGTCACTGACGTCGCCCCCATACCACCCGGGCCACGTCCGGGGGGCCCGCCCATGCCGGGCGGTCCGCCTGCAGTCATACCGGCCCCGGACTGAAGTTTGCTGTATACGCCATAGGAAAGCGCCAGTGCAGCGGCAACAAATATGATCAACAGGGGATGACGGGTCAAAAATCGCAAATTCCTACTCCCGGGCCACGGCGGCCACACGAATCCTTCAGGTAACAGAGTCAGCCGGTAAAGTGAAGAGACTACCTCCGCCCCGGCCTGCGTAGCTTGTGGCATTGCTGATTCTGAAGCAAGTTGCAATGGTAACAATGTGTTACCCAGCACTGACTATGCGACGGATCAACTATTTATTACGATGAAAACTCAGCAGCGGATCAGGAGCTGCAGGACAGCATTGAACAACCGGCCCGGGTTCTCGCCCAGTCAGGACGCAGACCGCCAAATCGGGATGCAGCGCCGGGATGTTCGTCGTAGGGAGACTGCAATACCTGCCAGAGCGCATCGAACACCGATGCGTCTCCCTGCGTCAGGGCATCAATGGCTTCCTGCGCCAGGTAGTTGCGCAGCACATAACGCGGATTGACGCTGTTCATCTGGTTGCGTCGTTGTTTCATTGACGCGTCATCATCAGGGCTGGAGATCAGAGCGCGGTACTCCGCCTCCAGCTGCTGGTACAGCGGTATGTTTTCCGGTGCCACCGATCCGCTGTAAAACGCTGATGCAACACACTCGTGCAATGCCCTGCTGTCACCCGGCAGCGCAAAATCCCCCAGTCCTCGGAAGAACAGCGTCATATCTGTCTCCTGCGCAAGCAGGACGTTCTCCAGCAGTTGCAGCAATGGTGAACTGCGTAGCTGCCCGGGAAGCAGCCCCAGCTTCTGAGCCATCATTTGCTGATACTGTTGCTCGTATGCACCCGGCAGTTTATCAACAATCCGTTGCAGCGCGACGGCATCGCCGATCAGCGGGTACAAGGCATTGGCCAGCTGATAAAGGTTCCATCGAACGATGGCCGGCTGTTTGCCAAAGCAATAGCGCTGCTGTTCAGCGTCGGTGGTATTCGGGGTCCAGCCTGGATTGTAGTCATCAATCCAGCCATAGGGCCCGTAATCGATCGTCAGACCTGACGCAGACATATTGTCGGTATTCAGTACGCCATGGACAAACCCGACCCGCATCCAGTGCACCAGTGTCTGCAACGTCAGATCACATACCCGCTGATACCACTGCAAATACACCTTTGTTTCAGCGGCCTCAGACTGACAGTCATCCAGGTCCCCGGCCAGATCAGGCCATTCACTGCGAATCGCAAATTGCACCAATTGTCTTAACAGTGAAATATCTCCGCGGGACGCAGGCAATTCAAAGTGACCAAAACGGATGAAACCCGGCGCTGCCCGGCACACGATGGCACCCGGTTCAGCTTGCGGGTTACCGTCATAGAACATGTCGCGCACAACCTTGTCACCGGTCAGCACCAGACTGAGCGCGCGCGTGGTCGGCACACCCAGATGGTGCATGGCCTCACTGCAGAGGAATTCGCGGACAGAAGAGCGCAATACCGCCCTGCCATCAGCATGCCGGGAATAAGGAGTAGGCCCGGCACCTTTTAACTGCAACGTCCAGCCAGCGCCGTCATTTGCACGCACCTCACCCAGGTTGATCACACGACCATCGCCCAGTTGACCGGCCCAGTGTCCGAACTGGTGCCCGCCGTAACAGGCTGCATAAGGTTGCATTTCCGGCAGCAGTGTATTGCCGGAGAACAGATCCGCAAGCATCTGCGCGTTTTCTGCAAACGCATTAACGCCCAACTGGTCGGCAAGCGGCCCGTTCCAGGCAAGCATGACAGGATCACTGACCGGTGTTGGCTGCGCCGCTGACCAGGCAGCCTGAAAAACCTGCCGTGGACGTCGGTCGAACACGGCTGCATCACCGGACTTCTCACCCGGCAACTGACGGGTATAACGGTTGATGAATAAATAACTCAAAGACGCCTACCAATCAATCGAATCCATCCTTTCTATCAACGTGGCATTGGCTGTACCGCCACCCTCACATATCGCGATCAGACCGTAGCGCCCTTCACGGCGCTCAAGTTCGTGCAGCAGGGTTGTCATCAGTTTGGCACCGGTCGCGCCCAACGGGTGTCCCAGGGCCTGCGCCCCACCATTGACATTCAGACGGCGCAAATCAGCACCCAGCGCCTTTGCCCAGGCCAGCGGCACGGAACCAAACGCCTCATTGACTTCATACAGATCTATATCATCGATTGTCAGGTCAGCACGTTCCAGCAGTTTTTCCGTCGCAGGAATCGGCCCTTCCAGCATGATCTCGGGATCCGATCCCACTACCACCAGCGTATGTATCCGGGCACGTACCGGCAGATTGTAGCGCTCCACCGCACGACGGTTGGCAATCAGTACTGCAGCGGCGCCATCAGCTATCTGACTGGCGGTGCCGGCGGTGATGACCCCCCCTTCAAACAGCGTTTTCAGCCCTTCCATACCCTCCAGGCTGGCATCATAACGGATGCCTTCATCCACTGTGTGTGTGTCCACACCCCCATCTGCCAGAGCAATCTCGACCGGGACAATTTCGCGCCGGAAATATCCATTACCGGTAGCCGCCGCTGCGCGCTGGTGGCTGAGCACCCCAAACTTGTCCAGTTCCTTGCGACTGATATGGTATTTTTGCGCCAGTAACTCTGCGCCATTGAACTGGCTGAACTCGATACCCGCGTACAGTTCATCAATTCGCTCCCCTCTGGGAACGCCTCTGCCCAGTGCCAGCGTGTCATTGATGTTGGAACCGATGGGAATAAGGCTCATGCTTTCAACGCCGCCACAGATAATCAGATCCTGTGTGCCAGACATAACCGCCTGCGCACCAAAATGGATGGCCTGCAAGGAAGAACCACATTGCCTGTCTATTGTGACACCCGGTACCGACACGTCCAGACGGGAGGCCAGCGAAACATTCCGGCCGAGATTTCCGGCCTGCGCGCCTACCTGACTGACACAACCAAAAATCACGTCATCCACTGCATTGGACGGCAAAGCGCTGCGATCCAGCAATTCATCAACCACTGCCGCACCCAGGTCAATCGGATGCACACCACTGAGTCTGCCATTACGACGTCCACAAGCTGTCCGGACTGCTCCCACTATGTACGCTTCACCCATGATACTCTCCCTTGATGGTTATTCTTTTAAACGATGTGCCCGACCCAGCGTCCTGCCAGCATGACGCCGGCCCACAGGAACAGAGAAAGGTAGCCACTCAGTTTTGCCGCAGCTGGCAAGGCTGATTCCGCCTGCAGCAGGGAACCTCGCAGATAAAATCTGTGCAACACCAGCATATTGATACCCGCCAGCGCCATCAGCACCATCTTCCACTGAAAGGCCGGATTGAGAACGTGTGCACTTGCCCGCGTTATGAACAGTCCAAGGCCCGTCAACACAGCTATCACAAAAGCAGCCCATATCCATGGCAGAAAATCGCGCGACAACACCTTGACCGGGTAGCGGGTAGCCGCCACGCCACTCAAGCGCAAGTCAAGCATCAACAAAGCGCCCAGCATCAATGTGATACTGATAACGTGAAGCGAATTAAACAACGGAAACAGCCAGGTGGCACCGATTTGTTCAGCCAGTGGCAAATATTCAAGATTCAACCAGAATTCATGGCGTAGCATAACGTTTAACCCGGCCAGAAAAGATAGTCTGCATAGGCAATCCAGCGCCCGCCCATTGCCGTTGTAAGCCATGCCGCAAGGCACGCAATCGCCAGACCGCGCGTCAACCAGTTCTGCATTTCTGATCCGGCATGTCGGAAACGTTGCCACAGCCAGAAACTCAGACCCAGCGCTGTCGCCAGCGCGGCCATCTTGATTGCAAACACCGGGTTGTAGATATAGCGCTGCGGGCGCGCAAGAAAAAATGGCAGAGCACTGAACAGCATCACAGGCAGCGACCAGACGAACCAGGGGAACAGCCGGCCCATCAACTCTCCCGCATCCTGTCTTCGGGCCGCGACGTTCAGCAGTCGCAGGCAGATCATCACAATTGACCCCATCAGTACAGCCAGACCCAGCAGATGAATTGTCTGCAGGATGGGTGGCAACCCGGGCACAGTGCGCATCAATTGGCCGCTCAGTTCACGAAGCGGACTATTGACAAAAAAGTCTGCCAGCCAGTCACGCATGATTGCGCCCCATCAGTGCGGCAATTGCATCCTGTTCATTCAGGGGTCTGGCGAAATAGTAACCTTGTGCCACCTGGCACCTGAGCGAACGAAGCATGCTGACCTGCTGTTCTGTCTCCACCCCTTCGGCAATGATTGCCAGACCCATATTGTCACTGAGGGACAGAATAGAGCGCACCAGACCCAAAGCACCATCATCGCTGGTCATATTGCCGATAAAACTTTTATCAATCTTCAGGGTGGTAACCGGATATTGGTGCAGGTAACTTAACGAGGAATAGCCGGTACCAAAATCGTCGATTGAAATTTCCATACCGTGATCCCGGCACTGCTCAAGCACATCGCGCACATGCTCCGCCTGACGTAACAGCAGGCGTTCGGTAATTTCAAGATGCACAGCGGAGGTAGGCAAGCCGGTTTCCTGCAGGGTTTTTAACAACTGATCCAGGAACGCGGGATCGTCAAAGTCCTGGGCAGAAAAGTTTACGCTGACAAACAGATCCTGATTGCCGCTGGCATCCATCATTCGGCGCAAGGTCTCGCAGGCTTCCCTGAATGCCCAGCGGGTAGCTTCTATGATCAGACCGGTATCTTCAGCCATGGGAATAAACAGATCCGGACGCATGGTCCCCTGTTCAGGATGATGCCAGCGCATCAGCGCTTCAAAACCCAGTATGCGGCCACTACCCAGCTCTACAAAAGGCTGGTACTCCAGAAACAGCTGCTGACCGGCGACCGCCACCCGAAACTCGTTGGCCATCCGCACCGCATCAAGAATCCGGCTCTGTTCAGCATGTGCACGCTCCTGCTGTTCAAGCTGGCCGGATTCCCCGGCAAACTCCCGCAGATTTTCCGAGCGATGCAGCAGATCGCGGTAGCGCAGCAGTATCAGTCGAGTCACCAGCCCGACGATGGGGTTGGCATTGCGGACGGCCTTGCTGAAGTCAGTCTTTGAAATTTCCAGCAGACGGCAGTCTTCCAGTGCCGTAACGGTTGCGCTGCGCGGTCCGTCATCCACTATTGCCATCTCGCCAATCAGGCTGCCCGGGCCCCGCTGACCAACCTCGATGGGGTCTCCGTCGGAGCGCGCAACACTGATAACCACCTTGCCACCCTGTATGAAGTACGCACAGTCGCCAGGGTCACCCTGTTTCATGATAATTTCGCCAGCGCGATAGAGTTTTTCGACCTGTGTGGAATCTCCCGGATCAAGGGGGCCCAGATTGTCTGGCGGTGTAAGTGAATGTGTCATTGTATTGTGATTATTAGTCCGGCTGCCAACTGAATTGCTAGCCAGAGTTTACGCCGGATCCACAGTCAACGCCAACTCCCCGGG
>TARA_R110002072_G_scaffold4663_6_pt1 | contig 58326 bp, 59 predicted proteins | sample TARA_R110002072 | Tara Oceans TARA_R110002072 (sample SAMEA4397118) | marine metagenome | biome: Polar Biome; feature: [SRF] surface water layer (ENVO:00010504); material: water (ENVO:00002006), including particulate matter (ENVO:01000060) such as... | depth 5 m | reverse complement strand
CGAGATCGGCGGGACGGTTGGTGATATCGAATCCCAGCCGTTTCTTGAGGCCGTGCGCCAGATGCGTGTAGAGCTTGGTTCGCAGCACGCCCTGTTTATGCACCTGACCCTGGTGCCCTACATTGCAACAGCGGGTGAAACCAAAACCAAACCAACCCAGCACTCGGTAAAAGAGTTGCGTTCAATTGGTATTCAGCCCGATATTCTGATCTGCCGGTCTGAACAGGAAATTCCTGAATCAGCCCGTCGCAAGATCGCGCTGTTCACCAATGTTGATTTACCTGCCGTGGTCTCACTACCGGATACCAATACTATTTACCGTGTACCCTCGCTGCTGCGTGCCGCCGAGCTCGATGAGATTGTTGTCAATAAATTCGGCCTGGATTGCCCGCCGGCAGATTTGCGCGAATGGGAGCGGGTGGTCGATGCCAAGTTGCATCCTGATCAGGAAGTCACCATTGCCATTGTTGGCAAGTACATGGAACTGCTGGACGCTTACAAATCCTTGATCGAGGCGGTTTCACACGCCGGCATCCAGACGCGTACCAAGGTCAATATTCGTTATATCGACTCCAGTGATATCAAGGTGCATGGCACAGGCCTGCTGGACGGGGTGCATGCGATTCTGGTGCCGGGCGGGTTCGGCCTGCGTGGTGTGGAAGGTAAGATACTGACCGTCCAGTACGCCCGCGAGAACAGGATACCTTATCTGGGTATTTGTCTTGGCATGCAGGTGGCAGTGATTGAATACGCACGCAACAAGGCAGGACTGCCGGATGCCCATAGCTCCGAATTTAAGCCGGACTGCAAGGATCCGGTGGTCGCGTTGATCAGTGAGTGGCGTACTGCCGAGGGTGCAGTTGAAACACGCGACGAGAATTCTGATCTGGGTGGCACCATGCGTCTGGGTGGTCAGCAGTGCCGGTTGGAGCCCACATCTGTGACTCACCAATGTTATGGCAAGGAAGTGATTGTCGAGCGGCATCGTCATCGCTATGAGGTGAATAACAACTATGTCCACCGTTTGCAGGAAGCCGGATTAAAGATAGTCGGCCGTTCCATGGATGGCGAGCTGGTTGAAGTCATCGAGGCACCTGACCACCCCTGGTTTGTGGCCTGTCAGTTCCATCCTGAATTTACATCCACCCCGCGCGACGGGCACCCTCTGTTTACCGGGTTTGTAAATGCTGCGTTGGCACATCAGGCGAAAGATAAAGCATGACTGCCGTGACGCCATTGCATCTCAGCCTCAACGCGAATGTCACATTCGGCAATGACCTGCCATTTGTGCTGGTGGGTGGTATGAATGTGCTTGAGTCTCATGCGCTGGCAATGGAGGTGGCTGAACACTATGTGGACGTGTGCGGTCGGCTGGGCATTCCCTATGTATTCAAGGCATCGTTTGACAAAGCCAACCGCTCATCCATTCATTCCTATCGCGGGCCCGGCCTCGCAATTGGTCTGCAGATTCTGCAGGATGTAAAAACCCGCTTTAATGTGCCGGTGCTCACTGATGTTCATGAGCCTGCCCAGGCAGCGCCGGTTGCCGAGGTTGCGGATATCATACAGTTGCCTGCCTTCCTGTCCCGGCAGACCGATCTGGTCACCGCCATGGCACGCACCAACGCCGTTATCAATATAAAAAAGGCCCAGTTTCTGGCGCCGCAGGAGATGCAGCATATCCTCAAAAAATTTGAAGAAGCCGGCAATCAGAAACTGATGCTGTGCGAGCGCGGTTCAAGTTTTGGTTACAACAACCTGGTTGTGGACATGCTGGGTTTTTCCGTGATGAAAAAGTTCCGGTACCCGGTGATGTTTGACGTGACGCACTCACTGCAAAAGCCCGGTGGATTGGCTGCCAGCGCTGATGGTCGCCGGGGTGATGTGACCCAACTGGCCCGGGCCGGACTCAGTCAGGGATTGTCAGCCCTGTTTCTGGAGGCTCACCCGGATCCTGACAAGGCATTGTGTGACGGGCCATGTGCACTGCCACTGGACAAGCTTGAGGCGTTTCTGCGTCAAATGAAGGCCGTCGATGATCTGGTCAAGCAGTTTCCGGCACTGGATACTGATTGATTATCAATAATATATTTAGCAAAAACAGTATGTAACAGGGAAAAGCTATGGCTACAATTAAAAACATTCGCGCCCGCGAGGTGCTTGATTCGCGTGGTAATCCGACCGTGGAAGCGGACGTGATACTTGACAGTGGTATTGTTGGCACCGCGTGTGCACCGTCAGGTGCCTCGACAGGTTCACGCGAAGCACTGGAATTGCGCGACAAAGACCCGCAACGTTACCTGGGTAAGGGTGTGCTGACCGCAGTCAATAATGTGAACACTGCAATCCGTGATGCACTGCTGGGCCAGGATGCCCAGGATCAGTCAGCGCTGGACAATTGCATGATCAATCTTGATGGCACAGCAAACAAGGCCAGCCTGGGCGCCAATGCCATTCTGGCAGTCTCGCTTGCTGCGGCCAAGGCAGCGGCACAGGCAAACAAGGTGCCCCTGTACGCCTGGATTGCCAGACTTAACGGCAGCAGTGACCTGATGACCCTGCCGGTACCGATGATGAATATCATCAATGGCGGAGAACATGCTGATAATAATGTAGATATTCAGGAATTCATGGTGCAGCCAGTGGGCGCGCCAAGCTTTGCCGAAGCGCTGCGGTACGGGGCAGAAATTTTCCATAGTCTGAAGGCAGTTCTTAAGTCCCAGGGGCTCAGCACAGCTGTTGGTGACGAAGGGGGCTTTGCGCCCAACCTGCCGTCCAATGCCGCGGCACTGGATGCCATTTTGCAGGCGGTGGACAAAACCGGACTGAAAATGGGCAATGATGTGCGATTGGCACTGGATTGTGCGTCGTCGGAATTTTACAGGCAGGGTCAGTACCATCTGAAAGGTGAAAATGCCGTCTATGATGCTGCCGGTTTTACTGACTATCTGGCCAAACTGGCAGTGGACTACAATATCCTGTCGATAGAGGACGGGATGGACGAGAGCGACTGGGATGGCTGGGCGTTGCTGACCCGCAAGATAGGCAACAGGGTCCAGCTGGTCGGTGACGACCTGTTTGTCACCAATACCGAGATACTGGCGCGTGGAATCGAGCAGAATATTGCCAATTCCATTCTGATCAAGTTCAATCAGATCGGCACACTGACCGAAACACTGGCGGCCATCCGTATGGCGCGCAAGGCCGGGTTTACCGCAGTCATCTCGCATCGTTCCGGTGAGACCGAAGATACCACCATTGCAGATCTGGCAGTTGCAACCGGTGCCGGGCAGATCAAGACCGGATCACTGTGCCGCTCGGACAGGGTGGCCAAGTACAATCGACTGCTGAGGATTGAGGAAGAGCTGGGCAGCAAGGCGATTTACCGGGGTATTGCTGAATTCAGTCACGTAAGCTGAGACTGTTGGTTTATCAGGTCTCTTATGTTGGATGTAGATATCGGGGCGGGGATTAAGGTATCGGGGGAGCCATGAAAGTTCTCATAGCAGGTCTGGTCGTTATCCTGTTGCTGCTTCAGTGGCGACTCTGGGTAGGTGACGGAGGCGTGCGCGAGTTGAATCTGCTCGAACAGCAACTGGCTGCACAACAGGCGGAAAACGAGTCACTGCGCCAACGCAATCAGATGCTTGAGAACGAGGTGCTTGATCTGAAAAACGGTCTTGACGCAATTGAAGAAAGAGCCCGTAGCGATCTCGGCATGATCCGCGACGATGAAACGTTTTATATGGTAATTGAATAAATTCATGGCGATACACGCTATTGTGCCGGCTGCAGGTGTTGGCAGTCGGATGCAGGCAGCTGTCCCCAAACAGTATCTGCAGATTCAGGGAGAGAGTATTCTTTCCCTGAGCATCCGGCGGCTGTCACAATTGCCCGGCCTGCAATCCGTGACCGTCGCACTGGCGCCTGGTGATCAGATCGGATTACAGATTGTGCATCAATTGTCCGCCACGATTGCCACCGAACTGCATGTGGCGGAAGGCGGCGCAGAGCGCTGGCAGTCGGTGATAAATGCCCTGCAGTTGCTTGCACAGCGCGCCGCACCCGCAGACTGGGTGCTGGTGCACGATGCAGTGCGTCCTTGCGTCCGGGTGCAGGATTTGCAAAACCTTGTGCAACTGGCCGAACACCCGGACAGTGTCGGGGGGCTGCTGGCGATACCGGTGGCAGATACCCTGAAGCGGGCTGCGCCGACTGACCGGATTGCAGTCAGTAGAACCGGTGCCGCCACTGGCGGTGACACTGCAGTCGATATCAATGCGGTCAATGTGCAAACAGTCGCCAGCACTATAGACCGGCAAAACGTATGGGCTGCCTGCACGCCACAGATGTTCAGACTGGACCAGCTGCTTGACGCGCTACAGCGATGCATGGCCGGCAGCGTAATACCCACCGATGAGTCATCGGCAATGGAATACTGTGGATATCAGCCGCGCTTGATTGTCTGTCACAAAGACAATATTAAAATCACCTACCCGGAAGATCTTTATCTGGCTGAGCTGATCCTGACGTCTCAGGTGCCAGCATGATTTTCGTGAATTATGGACTTGATCAATGCCTGCTCTGAAAGATATTCGTATAGGTCACGGCTACGACGCGCATCGGTTTGCGTCCACTGCGGACAATCGCCCCCTGGTGCTGGGTGGCGTCACTATTCCCTATGAGCGTGGTCTTATCGCCCACTCAGATGGCGATGCCCTGATTCATGCGCTGTGTGATGCCATTCTGGGTGCACTCGGTCTGGGCGATATCGGGCGACACTTTCCGGACAGTGATTCTGCCTACAAAAATGTGGACAGTGCATTACTGCTGGATCAGGTAGTAGCACTCATGACGGGCGACAAATGGCACCTGATCAATGCAGATATGACAATTCTTGCCCAGGCACCCAAAATGGCGCCACATATTCCACTCATGCGTGAGCGGTTGGCTGACATGCTCCGAACAGACCCCGGTTGCGTAAACGTCAAGGCATCCACTACGGAAGAGATGGGGTTTGTCGGACGACGTGAGGGCATTGAAGCCTATGCGGTGGTGCTGCTTGGTCGCTGATTCAGACCAGACCGGTATTGAGGCGCTTTCCGGGTTGATGGCACAATTGCCGCGAGCATATGGCGAACCGTCGCTGACCGCGTCATTCAAACGCGAGGCAGAGGACTTTTGTGTCGATGAGGAACTCGGGTTTGAGTGCAGCGGGCAGGGCGAGCACCTCTGGGTTCAGGTCCGAAAAACCGGTATCACTACGCTTGATGCCCTGCGACGACTGGCCAGAGTGGCTGGCGTCAACGAACGGCAAATCAGCTACTCCGGTCTCAAGGACAAACATGGCGTTTGTACACAATGGTTCAGTATTCACAGCCCCGGTCCTGCGTCAGCACTTGGCCCGACGGATTTGAGGAATGCAGAGTCAGATGAGCTTTGCATTCTGCAGAGCTGCCGCAATGGCCGCAAATTGCGCCGGGGCAGTCATCGGGAGAATCATTTCAGGATTTGTCTCAGAGACCTTGGTCCGGTATCGGGTTCCGAAGGGAAACAGGCGATTGCTGATCTGGAAACAAAACTTAATATCATCGCAGGCCGCGGTGTTCCCAATTATTTTGGCGAACAACGCTTTGGTTTCAACAATCTGGCCAAGGCCGCGGAGATGTTCCGGTCTGTCGGGCGTCGACCGGCCAGAACCGAGCGGGGTTTGCTGTTGTCGGCCACCCGTTCAGCCCTGTTCAATGCGGTGCTGGCTGAGCGGGTAATCAGTGGCGAGTGGTGCGGATATCTCCCCGGAGATGTCATGAATCTGGATGGAACCGGCAGTGTGTTTGCGGCAGATGCAACTGACGACCAATTGGTTGAGCGACTGAACTCGCTGGATATTCACCCGACCGGGCCTCTGTGGGGCAAAGGTGAGTTGCGCAGTTTATCCGGTTGCCGGGAGCTGGAGATGGTCGTGTGCACCCGCTGGGCGGATCTGTGCAGAGGGCTGGAGCGCGCCGAACTTGAGCAGCAGCGGCGCAGTTTGCGTTTGCCGGTCAAGGCTTTACACTATCGCGTTGATCCGGATGCGACCCTTAAACTGAGTTTTAGTCTGCCCCGTGGAAGTTATGCAACAGCAGTTTTACATGAACTGGTCGATTACCGCACTGTATTTGAAGAGCGAAGACCAACTTGATATTTTTTGACCTCTGGACAAATCGTGAATACTCCTAATCTGGCCGGCATCGGCATGACTTCTCAACGTACCCGCGAGCGGATGATTGCCTCTCTGCTGGAAAAAGGCATCAAGAACTGGGCAGTTCTCGACGTGATGCGCACAACGCCAAGGCATATTTTTCTGGATGAGGCGCTTGCCCACCGGGCATACGAAGACACCTCCCTGCCGATAGGTTTTAACCAGACCATCTCGCAGCCCTTTGTGGTCGCCAGAATGACTGAGGCTGTGCTGGGTAATCGTTTTGCAGATGAAGGCAAGCTGCCCAATGTGCTGGAAATCGGCACCGGTTGCGGCTATCAGACCGCCGTTATTGCCCAGTTGGCAGAGCGGGTCTGGACGGTTGAGCGGGTAAGGCCTCTGCTGGACAAGGCACGTAAAAACATGGCATTACTGAACATTCGTAATGTCAGAAGTAAGCATGATGATGGCAGTCTGGGATGGCCTGAATATGGACCCTTTGATGCCATTATTGTGGCAGCAGCACCTCAGCATGTGCCGGCCGAACTTATGAATCAATTGGCAGAAGGCGGGCGGCTGGTGATTCCTGTTGGTGGTGAGCAAGGCGGGCAGGAACTGCGCTTGATTGAACGCCGGGACGGTGAATTTCATACCCGGTTGCTTGAGGCGGTCAATTTTGTTCCCCTTTACATAGGTCAGGTACAGCACTGAATGTCGACGTCACTGCGCGCTAAAATGATTCTGTTTCTTAAGGGGATGGCCATGGGTGTGGCTGATTCTGTGCCCGGTGTGTCGGGTGGAACCATTGCGGTGATCAGCGGCATTTATGAACCGCTGATCAATGCGTTGAAACGTTGCAATCCAATGGCTCTGACTGTGCTGTGGCAAAAGGGCCCGACAGAATTCTGGCGCTCCATTCATGGCCCGTTTCTGCTGACTCTGGGCATGGGTATACTGCTCAGCCTGCTGCTGATGGCCAACACTGTTTTGTATTTGCTGGACAACCACCGTGTCCAGGTAATGACATTTTTTATGGGGCTGGTGCTCGCATCGTGCTGGTTGTTGCGCCGTGAAGCGGGGCAGTGGAATGTACGAACCATTGTGCTGTTCCTGCTGGGTTTTCTGGTGACAGCGGCAACCGCTGTGTTAAATCCTGCGGCCGGCAGTGAGTCGCTGATTTATGTATTTTTTAGTGGAATGATAGCTATTTGCGCCATGATCCTGCCGGGGATATCCGGCGCATTCATACTGATATTGCTGGGGGTGTATGAACCGGTCCTGGATGCGTTGCGCAGTTTTGATTTTGCTGTGGTGGTGGTGTTCGCCGCCGGTTGTGCCATCGGCCTGTTGAGTTTTTCACACCTGCTGTCCTGGACTTTTCACTATTATCGGCAGCAGACCTACGCCATACTCACAGGAATGCTGGCCGCATCGCTGATTGTGTTATGGCCGGGTACGGATGAGGTGCTTGGCAGCACAGTAGCCGGCCAACTGGCGGCTATATGCCTGTTTCTGGCAGGTGGCGCTCTCATCCTGTTATTTGCCAGGCTGACTCGCCAGTCATGATCTAATTACGGACAGGAAAATTATGATTACGTCAGGTAAATCACCCAAAGCCGGTCTGAAATCAACATCAATGGTATCAGCCATGATTTTGTTGCTCGGCGCATGCGCCAGCAATTATGAGGCACCCATTGATGATCGTAGCGCAAATCTGGAACGGCAGGCACCGGTCATTCTCAGTAGTGGACAGACAGTGCCGTCCGGTGGTCAGCAGGCTGCACAGCCAGTTATCGCCGATCGCACTGCCAATACCGGATCGGGCCCGGTCGGCGCCACCGCAACCGTTGTGCGTCCGGTGAATGTGGGTGGGGGGATCAGACGTGCCCGGATTGACGACAGCAATGCAGCGGCCACGACCAGTCCCGGTCCTGGCTCCAGCTCCAGCAGCACCAACACCAGCACCAGTATTCATACAGTCACGCGCGGAGACACGCTGTACTCCATCGCCTGGACTTACAATCTGGATGTGCGCACGCTGGCGGTTGCAAACAGCCTGGTAGCGCCCTATACGATATATCCCGGTCAGCGTCTCCTGGTGAGTGAAACAGAAATATCGGCATCAGCACTAAGTTCGGTGCCGGCTATCCCGGCATCGCCTGCAGGGGAGAGTGTAGCGGTGGCTTCCGGTCAGCGACCGCAGGCGGCAATTGACGCGCGGCGTACCGGCAGCATAGCAACCCGGCAGGTTGATGGTGTCAGCTGGCAGTGGCCGGCTGATGGCCGGTTACTGAGTACTTTTTCCGAAACAGGCTCAAGCCGGGGAATAGACATAGGTGGCCGCCAGGGGGAGGCGGTGTTTTCTGCGGCCGACGGTGATGTGGTATATGCCGGCAGCGGTATTCAGGGAGCCGGCAATCTGGTGATTCTGAGACACAGTGCACGGCACCTTAGTGCCTATATGCACAACAGTACTGTGCTGGTCGGCGAGGGAGACCGGGTGCGCGCAGGTGACAAGATAGCTGAAATGGGCACCGGTGCCGGAGGCCGTGACATGCTGCATTTTGAGGTGCGGGTAGACGGCAAACCCGTTGATCCGGTTCGTTATTTGCCCGGGCGGTAGTATTGCTGATGTGACTTTGCGCACATTTCGGATACTTATCGTGTGAATTAGCCAAATAGCTAATTGAGCTGACAGCTCCCTGTGATATTTTTCGATCGTTCGTTAAATAATCATAATGACAGGGGAGTCACTATACTTTATGGAATACCTCACTACGGCACCGGACGCCGAATCCGCCTATATCCGCGATGTTGTTCCCATTCACCTGCTAAGTTACGAAGATGAAGTCAATCTTGCCAGAGGCGCCCGCATGGGTGACGAACATTGCCGGCAGGAGATGATCCGGCATAATTTGCGACTGGTTATGGGGCTTGCCCGCAAGTACCGTAATCGGGGTATCGACTATATGGACCTTGTGGAAGAGGGAAATATTGGCCTTATCCGGGCGGTTGACAAATATGATCCTGATCGGGGTTACCGGTTTTCAACGTATGCAACCTGGTGGATTCGTCAGTGCATTGAGCGTGCCATCATGAATCATGCACGGGATGTGCGTCTGCCGGTCCACGTCATCAAACAGATTAGCTACTGTCTGAGACAGGAGTCCCTGTTACGAGCGCGACTTGGGCGCAAACCCGGTCGACCGGAACTCGCTGCGTTCATTCCGATGCCGCTGGCGGAGCTGGAAGGATTACTGGACTGTCATGAGTCCAGTCACGACTACAGTGAGCCGATGCCGGAACTGGACAGCATTGATCTGGCAAAAAGCGGATGCGCTGCGGATCGGATTGATCCGGCAGATCAGACACATCATTACAGTCGCTGCCAGACGCTGAGGCGCTGGCTCAGTGCGCTGAACCGGCGTCAGCGGGACGTGGTCGTGCGTCGTTATGGTCTGGATGGGTTTGAAGCCAACACCCTGGAAAATGTGGGCGAAGACGTCGGTCTGACCCGGGAGCGGGTCAGACAGCTGCAACTGGACGCCGTCAGACGACTGAGGCGTATGGCTTCTGCGGAAGGGTATGACATATCAGCGTTTTTTTAACAGCGCTGCGCCTGTCGGACTGTTAGTGTCGGACCGGTTATGGCCTTGCAGGTATCAGGCCTTTTTCAGGTGCTCGATCTTGCCGGCCACACCATTCCATTTTTCGGCATCCTCGAGTGCCGGTTTCATCTGTGTGATGTTCGGCCAGGTCTGCGCCAGATCTGCATTCAGTTCAAGAAACTGCTTCTGATCATCCGGCAGTTCGTCTTCGGCGAAGATGGCATCAACAGGGCATTCAGGCTCGCACAAGGCACAGTCGATGCACTCATCGGGGTGGATAACCAGAAAGTTCGGGCCTTCGTAAAAACAGTCTACCGGGCAGACTTCCACACAGTCTGTGTGTTTACAGTTAATGCAATTTTCACCGACTACAAATGTCATGTTCCAGTCCTGTTAAAACGATAGGGCATTTAAACGATGCGGCATTATAAGGCACCTTGGTGCCCATGGCCAAGACCGCGAGGGGTGATAACAATTCTATAAGGAGTTTTTTAGTGCATATAACAATTCGAGGGCTTCCCGTGGCGTCAGATTGTCAGGATTGACCGCTTGCAGCATTGCCAGTGTCTTCTGTGTCCGTGCGTCTGCACGGGTGTCGAACAGATCATTCTGCGCCGGCTTTTGCGTAGCAGTGGCGGGTTGAAGGGTCGGGGACTGACTCACCGGCACCGCCTGCTGTTCAAGTTCACGCAGTTTGACTCTGGCCCGTTCAATGACCTCGGCGGGCATACCGGCAAGCTGGGCAACCTGCAGTCCGTAGCTCTGATTGGCGGGTCCGGGCTTGACGGTGTGCATAAACACGATGCCCTGCTGATGCTCGGTGGCATCAAGATGCACGTTGCCGATATGGGGATAGTGGTCCGGTAACACCGTCAACTCAAAGTAGTGGGTCGCGAACAGGGTCATGGCGTTAAGTTTTTCGGCGATATAGACTGCACTTGCCCAGGCCAGTGAGAGCCCGTCGAAGGTACTGGTGCCGCGGCCGACTTCGTCCATCAGCACCAGGCTCTGGGCGCTGGCATTATGCAGAATATTGGCGGTTTCGGTCATTTCCACCATAAATGTCGAGCGGCCACCGGCCAGATCATCAGAGGATCCGATCCGGGTGAAAATACGGTCGACCGGGCCAATGCGGGCGCTTGCCGCAGGAATATGACTGCCGCAGAATGCCAGCAGCACGATAAGCGCAGTCTGCCGCATGTAGGTCGATTTACCACCCATATTCGGCCCTGTAATGATGAGCATCTGGTGCTCATGACTCAGCTCGGTGTCGTTTGCCACAAACTGGGTTTCCAGTACCTGTTCGACAACCGGGTGACGCCCCTGTTCTATACAGATACCCGGCTCCTCACTCAGTTCAGGTTGTGCCCAGTCAAGATTCAGGGCACGCTCGGCAAAATTGCACAACACATCAAGCTCTGCCAGGGCTGCCGCACTGTCCTGCAGCGGCAACAGTTGCGCGGCAGTTTTTTCCAGCAGCTCATCATAGAGCGCTTTTTCGCGCGCCAGTGCTTTGCTGTTGGCGCTGAGCACCTTGTCTTCAAAGGTTTTTAATTCCGGTGTGATAAAGCGTTCGGCATTTTTTAATGTCTGACGGCGCTGATAGTCCGCCGGCATTTCGCCGGCCTGCGCTTTGCTGACCTCAATATAGTATCCATGCACGCGGTTATAACCGACTTTCAGGGTGCTGAGCCCGGTACGCTGTTTTTCACGTACTTCCATATCTACCAGATACTGCCCTGCATTACTGCTCAGGGTGCGCAGCTCATCCAGCTCGGCATCGTAACCTTCAGCAATGACGCCACCTTCGCGAATGACCACCGGCGGATTGTCCAGCAATGCGCGCTGCAGCAGTTCGGCAAGCTGCGGATATTCACTGATGGCTGCCTGCAGTTCGGCCAGTCGCGGTGCGCTTTGATCCGCGACCAGGGGCAGCAGGCTCTGTTGCAGCTGCGGCAGCACTGTCAGTGCATCACGCAGGCGGGCCATGTCCCGTGGTCTGGCAGTTCTGAGCGCTACCCGGGCAAGAATCCGTTCAATGTCACCGGCCTGTTTCAGAAGTGGCTGCAGCACTTCAAAGCGATAGTCAGTCAGCAATGCACTGACAGCCTGTTGGCGCAGCACCAGTGTCTGCTGGTGTCGCAACGGGCGGTTGAGCCAGCGATTGAGCAGGCGGCTTGCCATGGGTGTTGAGGTCCGGTCGATGACTGACATCAGGGTATTGCTGATACCGCCGGCCAGATTCCGGTCAAGTTCCAGATTTCTGCGGCTGGCCGCATCCAGCACCAGTGCATCGCCCGGTTGTTCGACACTCATACGTTGGATATGTGGCAACGCTGAGCGCTGGGTGTCCTTGGCGTAGGTCAGCAGTGCGCCCGCTGACATGATGGCGCGCGGCATATCCTCACAGCCAAAGGCTCTGAGGTCGCGGGTCTGAAAATGACTGGTGAGCTGGCGGTAGCAGGTATCGGCATCAAACTCCCAGACTGGCCGGCGCCGGATGCCGGGTCGTTTTTCCAGCGCCGGTGGCAACAGCAGGCTATCGTCAAACAGCAGCTCTGCCGGTCGTACGCGCTCGATTTCCGCCAGCAGATCTGCCTGTGTGGCAACTTCGCAGACATGGAAACGACCACCACTGATATCCATCCAGGCCAGACCGTAACATTCATGCCGGGCATCCTGCTGCTGACCGGTGATGGCCATCAGCACACAATCGGCGCGTTCTTTAAGCAGGGCTTCGTCACTGACCGTGCCCGGCGTTACGATTCTCACAACCTGGCGGTCGACCGGACCCTTGCTGGTTGCCGGATCACCAATCTGTTCACAGATAGCCACCGAACGTCCGAATTCCACCAGGCGTGCCAGGTAGCGTTCCGCTGAGTGATAGGGCACGCCGCACATGGGAATCGGTTTACCGTTGGAAGTGCCGCGGGCAGTCAGTGTGATGTCCAGCAGTTCAGCCGCTTCGGTGGCATCATCAAAGAACAGTTCGTAAAAATCACCCATGCGGTAGAACAGCAGATTATCCGGCTGCTGTGCCTTGATACGAAGAAATTGCTGCATCATGGGGGTGTGTTGCGAAAGATCCTGAACGCTCAAACTGTCTGTCCTGTGTGCTATTTTGACCCGCCTTGTTGCGGGCATGGATGGCTGTGCGGGCATTATAGCCTCAATCCGGTGGCGACTTGCAGCGCCTCAGCACTCAATAATGGACACCGGCACTTCCAGCACATTGATGGCGAGTCCGCCTCTTGAAGTCTCTTTGTATTTGTCCTGCATGTCACGACCGGTATCACGCATGGTTTTGATGACCTGGTCGAGTGAAACAAAGTGCTTGCCGTCGCCCCGCAAGGCCATGCGGGCCGCACTGATGGCCTTGATAGCCGCCATTGCGTTGCGCTCGATACAGGGTACCTGAACCAGTCCGCCGACAGGATCACAGGTCAGGCCCAGGTTATGCTCCATGGCTATTTCGGCGGCATTTTCTACCTGCTCGGGTGTCGCGCCCATGACCTCTGCCAGCGCGCCGGCAGCCATCGAGCACGCTGATCCGACTTCCCCCTGACAGCCGACATCGGCGCCGCTGATGGATGCATTGGTTTTGTACAGAATGCCTATGGCCCCGGCTGTCAGCAGAAAGCGATGCACATCATTCAGCTGATTGTCATCGTCACTGACGCTGTTGCCGGTGTGCTGATTACCTTGTGCAAAGTCCAGATAATAGCGCAGTACGGCGGGGATGATGCCGGCAGCACCATTGGTCGGCGCTGTGACAATGCGGCCACCAACCGCGTTTTCCTCGTTAACTGCCAGTGCATACAATGTGACCCAGTCAAGGGTGCTGAGCGGATCAGCCCGGGCTGTTGCGGTATTGCTCTTCAGTTGCCGGTAAAGATGCGCCGCGCGGCGTTTGACCTTCAGACCCCCGGGCATGATTCCTTCAGTCTGACAGCCTTTGTTGATACTGGCCTGCATGACAGTCCAGAGTTCATCCATATTTGCTTTGATGTCCTGCAGTGGCCGCCAGGCCTGTTCATTGGCCAGCATCAGACTGCTGATACACAGCCCGGTCTGCTGGCAATGACTCAACAGTTCTTTGGCGGAAGCAAATGCGTAGGGCTGTTTTACCGGGTCATCAATGAGTACATCGCCGTCTTTGGCCTGTTCGTCAACAATAAAACCACCGCCGACCGAATAGAATATTTTCTGCAGCAGGGGTGTGGCACCTGCAATGTCCTGCGCGGCAACATCGTATGCAGAGAAGCGCATGCCATTGGGGTGGAAGGGCAGGGATTCAGATCGGTGCATGATCAGATCGTCGCGATAACTGAAGGCAATCGGGTGCGAACCAAGCAGGGTCAGAACGGCGCTTTCGCGCACCTGACTGACCCGTTCAGCAATTCGCGTCACATCAACATTTTCGGGTGTTTCGCCTTCCAGTCCCAGTATGACCGCCTTGGGTGATCCATGACCCGCACCGGTTGCGCCCAGCGAGCCAAACAGTTCGGCAGTGACATGTTTTACACGATCAAGCTGACCGTCTTCTGCGAGGGCATTGGCAAAGGCAAGCGCCGCTTTCATGGGGCCGACCGTATGTGAAGACGAGGGGCCGATACCGATCTTGAACAGATCAAAAATACTGATGGCCATAAGTGTTGTGTCCGTTAATCGGAAGTCGTCGCTGGATGATAACATCGCTGGTGTTGTTTGATGCTAAACTCGCGTCCATGAATAACGAGAACTATCAACTGGCGCTGCAGGCAGGTTCCTTGCTGCAGGCGCAATCGTCCTCCGTAGGCGTGGCAGAGTCCTGTACCGGCGGTGGCATAGCGCAGGCGCTTACAGCCGTGCCGGGCAGCTCGGAATGGTTTCAGCTTGGGCTGGTAACCTATTCTAATGTCATGAAAAAACGCTATCTGGATGTGCCTTCAGAGTGCCTTGAAGGGCCCGGCGCGCCGGGTGCTGTCAGCGAGCAGACGGTACGTCACATGGTCACGGGGATACTGACTGCGGCTGACGCTGATTATGCAGTGGCGTGCAGCGGCATTGCCGGTCCTGGCGGAGGCAGCGCGGACAAACCGGTGGGGACTGTCTGGCTGGCCTGGGCTGCCCGCAAAGGCAGCGATGTGCAGATTACTGCCCGGGTATTTCAGTTTGCGGGGGATCGGGAATCTGTCCGGCAACAGACAGTAAGGCAATCACTGCAGGGGTTGATAGACTGCTGTCAGGCATCGTTAAATAACAACCAATAGCACAACATTGTGTTCTTTTCAGAATACTGGTTGAATATACAGTAAAGCTCTGCTTTAATACTCAGGGCAGACATTCAAATTATATGCAGATTGCAAACCAGACACAGGATTTTTCATATGGCAGATGCACAGAACCGCGATCCCAATAAAGAGAAAGCACTCACTGCGGCGTTGACACAAATCGAGCGCCAGTTTGGCAAGGGCTCCATGATGCGTCTCGGTGACAAGGGGCGTGAAGCGATACCGGCGATTTCTACGGGGTCGCTGGGTCTGGACATCGCGCTGGGTATTGGTGGTTTGCCACGCGGTCGTATCGTGGAAATCTATGGGCCCGAGTCGTCCGGTAAAACCACGCTGACCCTGCAGGTTATTGCGGAGTGCCAGCGAAACGGTGGCACCTGCGCGTTTATCGATGCCGAGCATGCACTTGATCCGATTTACGCCGGCAATCTGGGCGTTGATGTTGCCAACCTGCTGGTCAGTCAGCCGGATACCGGGGAACAGGCGCTGGAAATATGCGACATGATTGTTCGCTCCGGTGCGGTCGACGTAGTGGTGATCGACTCGGTGGCAGCCCTGACGCCCAAGGCAGAAATTGAAGGTGAGATGGGTGACAGCCACATGGGGCTGCAGGCACGGCTGATGTCGCAGGCGCTGCGTAAAATGGCCGGCAATATTAAAAATTCGAATACCCTGGTGATTTTTATCAACCAGATCCGCATGAAAATCGGCGTCATGTTCGGGTCCCCCGAAACAACTACCGGCGGCAATGCCCTGAAGTTCTATGCGTCAGTGCGCCTTGATATTCGCCGCATCGGTTCCATCAAGGAAGGTGACGAGGTGGTTGGCAACGAGACACGCGTCAAGGTGGTCAAGAACAAGGTCGCGCCGCCGTTCCGCCAGACCGAGTTCCAGATCATGTATGGCAAGGGCATTTACCGGATGGGTGAGATCATTGATCTGGGCGTGAAGCTCAACCTGCTCGACAAGTCCGGTGCGTGGTATGCCTACAAGGGAGACAAGATTGGCCAGGGCAAGAAAAATGTGGCGACCTATCTTGAAGAAAACCCGGCACTGGCAAAGGAGCTGGAGGATAACATTCGTGCGCAGCTACTTGGTGGTGAAGCCTTGCTGGGCGTATCTGCTGACGAAGTGATTGAGGCTGATATTGACTGAGGCAGGCATCGGTAACCTAACGGATGAGCTGAAAGCCCGGTACACAGCATTGCGACGCCGTGCCATGGATTATCTGGCGCGGCGTGAGCACAGCAGGTGCGAGCTGCAGCGTAAGCTTTCCGAAAAATTTCCCGATACAGACCCGAATCTGCTGGAAGATGTGCTGTCACAGCTGGAGGCAGACGGACTGCTCAGCGAGGAACGGTTTGTTGAGTCTTACATCCGGGGGCGCATCAGTAAAGGGTACGGCCCGATGTACATCAGGCATCATCTCAAACAGCGCGGTGTAAGTTCGTCACTGGTTGACGCCTGCCTCTGTGCTGATGATGAATTCTGGCTAGAACAGCTATGTCACGTCATTGAACACAAATACGGGACTGACATACCGGAGCCGGGGACTCTGCAATGGGCCAGATTGCAGCGGTTTGTCCTGTCGCGCGGATATTTTTCTTCACACCTTCAGCAATTTCGCCGTAGTTTACAATTCTAGATTCCGGCTATTTCAGGCCTGAGTACCGCCAGTCGCGCCAGCAACCGGTTTTGTGCCGCAATCGGCGTGCCGGCCTTGTCCATGGCCTGTATCAGATCCTCCACAATGGCATTGAACTCGGCGTCGCTTATGTTCATGCCGGCGTGAGTATTGATCATGGTGTCGCCGGTATAGATGCAGGGGCCATCGGCAATCATGCAGAAATGCTCGATAATCTTTTCCTGGAAGCGGGCAACGTTCGAATCCGCAAAGCGATCAAATACCCGATCGTCGTAGGCTATCTCCAGCACAAACAGCTCTGAAATCTCTCTAATGCCTGTCTCGCCGCCCAATGAGTCATACAGATTCGCAGGCTCGCGTATTGCACAGACCTGCAAGCTCATACACAGCGCCAGTATCAATAGCAGTCTGTTCATAATGTCCCCTGCAATGACAGGTAGATACCGCGCTGGTCTGCCGCGCCGGCAATATCGCCAAGGTCTACCCATGCAAGTGTTACGGAAATGTTTTTGTTTGGAATCCAGGCGACAAACATATCCCGGGCGTTGTCTTCGCGCAGTGCTGACAGGTAGTCACTTTTCTGGCGAAACTCCATGCCGACTGCAACACTTCGGTTGATAAACACGGCCGCGGCCAGTTCTGCGGTCAATTTGCTGCCGGAAACATCACCTCCGTAACCAAGTATGCCGTATTGATTCGAGTCGCCGTAGCGGACATTGACATTGAGCAGAGTGGTCCGGTGGGCGATGCCGTCCAGCCAGGCCTTGCCCATGCTGACCACATAATCCGTACCGCTGGTATGGGTGGCACCGACAGAACGTGCGACAGCCTTGTCGCGCAGACGTCCGTATTCCATACCTGCGGTGATCTGGGGAAGGTTGCCATAAATAATGTCACCTGCCAGGCGATAACGCAGAGATGCCTTGTCCTGGCGGATATCCAGGTCGGCAGCATTGATGCGAAAATTCTGCCGCGCATAGGCAACTTCTGCCCGATTGCCAAAATTGACAGCGCCGCCGGTTACGTCCAGGCGATAGTCATCCAGTTCGACTCGGGTTGCAAATACGTTGATGCCTTGCTGTCCATCGCTCGCATAGGTGCCCAGTGTGGCCCATGGAATGAGGCCGCCACCGCTGGCTCCGGTAATGCTGCTGACCGCACCGGTACCTTTTATCCGGCCCTGACGGTCATGGGCAGCGTCAGCGTTCTGGGCTGTTGCCAACCCGCATGCGAGCAGGCTCGTGAAAAGGCAGCAGGCTCGCATCAGGCGTTGTGTTGCCGGGAAGAATACAGCGTTATACATCAGTTCTGTCCTTGTCGTAGTGCACGAAAACCGACATTCCGGTTGGGTGACAGAACATTGACCTCAACGGTAAGTTCCGCACCATCCTCCAGCTGACTGATATCCAGCGACTGCCGATTATCCGGCGTCTGCAGCCAGGGATGCCACAGATGCAGTGTATCCGGGGCCCCGGTAACACCCGTGATCCGGAGCAGGCCTGCGGCATTGGATTGAAACGCATGCGCCCATTCACTGACATAGACATAAGCAACCATGCTGTCATGAATATTGCAGCCAAGGACGGCAATACCCGCTCTGTCAAAAAGAATGGGTTCAATGGGTTCGTCAGCATACAGAGGCGTGGAAAACTGTTTGATATCAGAGAAGGAGTAAACATGATGGCGCACATTGTCACTATTGGGGAAATTCACCCGCTGACCCGTTCTGGCCAGTAGCACCATCGGCACAAAGGTGCGGTCAATCTGGTCGATTATCGCCACCTCTTCAGGGGCTGACGAGAGTTCACTCTGATGGATTTCAGCGACCAGGCCAACAACTGGCTGACCATCCCTGTCGACGAACTTCAACGTCATCTCGACCGCGTGGACCTGACTAAAAGCAAGCAAACACAAGAAGGTAATGCAGTAACGGGGTAGAATCATCATGCGTGGGTATCGCCCATCGGTTGTTATAGGACATAATTCTGCCTATCTTGCTGGCCAACTTCAATTGATATCGGGATTGCATTTTCAGTCGCACATGACATTTACCAGTATTCGCTCTCGTCTGATGATCTTTCTGCTCTTGCTGATAGTCCCGGTGCTGGGCGGCATATACTGGTTTGTGGAACGCGAGAACCTGCGTTACACCGATCAGACCATCAACTCCTACCTGGACATCGGCACCCAGGTCTTTGATTTCAGTGTCACTGAACACAAGAACACCCTGATAACCATCAGTAATGCCCTGACGCGTGACTGGGGCTTCCGGAATGCCTTCGGTGCAGCCGACCCGATTACTATCAAAGACGCGGCACTCAATCTGCTGGCCAGATCCAACAATGCAGCCGATATGATGCTAATTACAGACATCCAGGGCGAGGTCATTATCGACACGCTGGATCAGGGGTTCAGTCAGTTGCCTGAACAATGGGAGCTGATACTGGATCAGGCCGTTGAGCATCCCGATGGTTTTGCTGACCGGATTTTGTCCATTAATGATGTGCCGTATCAGGTTACGGTTATCCCATTGTTTCTGCCAACACCGGTGGCGTGGATTTTTGCGGGGTTTCCGCTGGATGAACGGTTTGTTGAGCAGATCAAGCAAAGCACGGCTTCTGATGTCTCAATTATGCATGTGCAGTCTGCTGCAGATTCAGCGCCGGTATCCAAGGTGATCGCCTCCAGCCTGTCGCCGGCGGACAGATCCCTGCTGCGAACCGGCCTGAATCAGGAGGTTGTCGGCCAGACCCAGCGCTTACGGATGAGCACGGAAGAGTATGGCACCCAGGTGCGAATCCTCGCAGATAATCCTGTCAGCGGTGAGCAGATTCTGGCGGTCATTCAGCGCTCGTATCAGGAGAATGAAGAAAACCTGAATGTCTTGCGTGGCCGCCTGTTCGATTTTTCGCTGGCGGTGGTTTGCCTGAGTCTGGTTGCCGTCGTTCTGCTTGCCCGCGGCTTTACCAGTCCGGTGCTGAAACTGGCGACCCGTGTGGCGCGAATTGAAAGCGGTGATTTTGGACCCGCAGGGCGTGATGAAATTGTGCGTGGCGAGGATGAAGTGGCCCGTCTGGCCGACTCCATCGAGCAAATGGCTACCGGTCTGGCGGAAAAAGAGCGTGTGCGTGACCTGCTGGGAAAGGTGGTCTCTCATGAGATAGCTGAGGAACTGCTCAGCAAGCGAATCGAACTCGGCGGCGAGGAGAAGCCGGTCAGCATCCTGTTTGCGGATATCAAGGGTTTCACCGCCCTGAGTGAGCAACTGGCGCCCACCGAAGTCCTGCGGTTGTTGAATGCCTGTCTGGAGCGCTTCTGTCATGCGGTGGAGCAGAACGGCGGGGTGGTTGACAAGTTCATGGGCGATGCACTGATGGCAATATTTGGTGCGCCGATTGGTCATCCGCAGGACTCACTGCGTGCGGTCCGTACCCTGCTTGCCATTCGCGATGAAATGCCGGAGATCAATCGGGTAGTTGCTTCCAGTGGTCATCAACTGGAAGTGCGTCTTGGGCTGCATACCGGGCAGGTGGTAGCAGGCAATATGGGATCGGCCAGCAGAATGAACTACACCGTGATTGGTGATGGCGTAAATCTGGCAGCCAGACTGGAGGCGTTGACCCGCGTCTATGGCGTCATTTCGCTGGTCAGTGAATACACCCGCAACAGTCTGGGAGAGGCCGATGACCTGTTTGTCTGGCGGGAAATTGACACAGTCCGGGTATTTGGCAAACAGCAGGCAGTGCGTATTTACGAAGTCGTGGCCAATCGCGATGAATGCACACAGGCGGAGTTGCAGGCCCTGGCGCAGTACCACGCCGCATTGGCGCTATATCGCAGCAGGCAATGGGATGCAGCGCTTGATATACTGCGTGAACTTTATTCTGTTGCTCCCGACCCTCTGTATCTGGTCTACATCGACAGAATTGATCAGATCCGTCACACCGCTGATGCCGACTGGGATGCGGTATTTGTGCCGGCCAGCAAATGACACTGTCCAAGCCGCACCGTGAGTCTTTCTGCGTGAACCGTATCGCATTAATCAATCCGACCAAATTTCTGGGCAATCTGCTACTTTCCGGTCAACACATTCAGCATCTGGCGCATTGGTGTGCAGAACAGGAAATCGAATTATTGCTGGTGCTGGACGCGAATTTCCGCGATCTGTTTGAGCCGGTGTTTGCCGGCGAGGGTGTGCGCTTTGTATATTATCCCCGTCAGGCCTTGTTGCCTGGCGCGCGAACGTGGGCCGGGGTGTCAGCATGGCTGACCTGTGTCAGGGAGATCCGCGCGTTCAAGGCCGATCTGGCTTTCAACATCGAGGAAGATTCGGTCTGCCATCGATTGACACACTTTTCCGGTGCTTCTCGCAAGGTCAGCAGTACCGGGGAGCGGTATCGTTTTGGTTTTGATCAGGTGCTTGATATCCCGCGCCACGGCCGACCTGCCGGTGAGGAATCAATCTGGTTTGTTGTGCGGGACGTGCTGCAGGCGGTGTTACAAACACAGGGACTGCCAACACTGACCCGGCCGCAATACCCGGATATGCGCGCGCTGGAGTCAGCCCTGCCTGAATCCGGTGCTCCTGTTGACGCCCGGCCTCTTGCCGTGTTGCATGCAGGCGCCAGCAAGGCCTATAAAAAGTGGCCGGCAGTGCACTTTGCGGAACTTGCAAACCACCTTGTTGCCCGGGGGTATCGCATCGGGCTGATTGGCGCTGGAAGCATTGATGCAGAGGTCAACAGTCAGGTTGTGGCCGGGCTGGGGGTGCAGCGCGAACACTGCGTCGACTATTGTGACCGGCTGGATTTGCAACAATTGGCAGCACTGTTAAAAGCAGCGGATCTCATGGTGGGCAATGACAGCGGACCATCGCACCTTGCTTCAGCACTGGGCGTGCCGGGTGTGGTAATCTTCGGCCCGACAGATATCGGAATATGGCGTCCCCTGGGGTGTCAGACCGCTGTCCTGAATAACAAACAAATCTGCCAGACGGACTGCACCCGGCATTTCTGCCGCTCCGGTTTCGCCTGTCTTGAGACTATTACACCACAGGATGTCATGAACGGACTCGATTCGATCAGCAGCACATCGTAAGCAGGGAGTTGAGGATAACGTGAAACAGGCAATTCGTATTCTGGTGACCGGTGGCGCCGGATTTATAGGTTCTGCAGTTGTCAGACATATCATTGAGGATACCGCTGACAGTGTAGTGAACGTGGATAAACTGACCTATGCGGGTAACCTTGAGTCGCTCGCAGGCATCAGTCACCATGAACGCTACAGTTTTGAGCAGGTTGATATCTGCGATCGCGCTGGTCTGGACCGGGTTTTTGATCAGCATCAGCCAGATGTTGTCATGCATCTGGCCGCAGAAAGTCATGTGGATCGATCAATTGATGCCCCGGCGGATTTTATCCAGACCAATATTGTGGGTACCTATACACTGCTTGAGGCAGCACGCGCCTATTGGGACAAAATGACCCCGGCAGGCAAAGCTGCTTTTCGCTTTCATCACATTTCCACTGATGAAGTGTATGGCGACCTTGAAGGGCCCGAAGACCTGTTCACTGAAACAACACCGTATGCTCCCAGCTCACCGTATTCAGCCAGCAAGGCCAGTTCGGACCACCTGGTGCGTGCCTGGCGGCGCACCTACGGGCTGCCAACGCTGGTCACAAACTGCTCAAACAACTACGGGCCATATCATTTTCCGGAAAAACTGATTCCACATATCATCCTCAACGCCATTCAGGGTAAACCGCTGCCGGTTTACGGCGATGGCAGGCAGGTGCGTGACTGGCTGTTTGTTGAGGACCACGCTCGTGCGCTGCATACGGTGTTGCGACAGGGTGAGGTAGGGGAGACATACAATATTGGCGGCCACAATGAAAAGCAGAACATTGAAGTTGTCACGGCAATCTGTGCATTGCTTGATGAGCTGCATCCCGATTCCCCTGTCACACCGCACGCCGCGCTGATTACCTTTGTGCAGGACCGACCGGGCCATGACCTGCGTTACGCGATTGATGCCAGCAAAATTCAGCGTGAACTTGGCTGGGCGCCGGAGGAAACCTTTGAGTCCGGTCTGCGCAAGACTGTAGCGTGGTACCTTGCCAATCAGCAATGGTGGCAGCGTGTACTCAGCGGGGACTATCAGTTGTCACGGCTCGGCGCCGGCGGCGAAGATGTCGTATAATGCGGCACTTGATTACACCTACCATTTCAAACATGCATAACGGGGAAAACACATGATTTATCAAGGCACGGCAATTCAGGTCAGCAGGCTCGAGTCGGGAATAGCCCGGTTGTGCTTTGATATGCCAGGCGCTCCGGTCAATGTGTTTAATGCCCTGATGCTGAAAGAGTTAAGTGAAGCGATTGCCGCAGTATCGGCCAGTGATGCCCGCGGACTGATCTGTGTCAGCGGCAAGCCGACATTTGTGGTTGGAGCCGACATCAAGGAGTTTACGGAAAATTTTAAACTCAGCGAGCCGGAACTGCTCGCCTGGGTGGCGGAAACCAATAAAATCTTTAATGCACTGGAAGATCTTGCTATCCCCACTGTGTCTGCCATCAATGGCATGGCATTGGGCGGCGGTCTGGAAGTGTGTCTGGCCACCGATTTCAGGGTAGCCAGTGAAGCAGCTGTGCTGGGCTTTCCTGAGGTCAATCTGGGGATCTGCCCCGGTTTTGGCGGGACCGTCAGAGCGCCACGACTGATCGGTGCAGACAGCGCAATCGACTGGGTGCGATCCGGCAAGCAGGTCAGGGCGCATCAGGCACTGGCAGAAGGGGCCGTCGACGCAGTGGTGGCTGCAGATGTGCTGGAAGAAGCGGCTGAGGATATGGTTGAGCAGGCACTTTCCGGGGAACTCGATCTGCAGGATCGCCGTGCCCAGAAAACATCTGCTCTGCCACTGAGCCCGGCCGGCATTGAGAAAGTGTTTACCGCCGGCCTGGCACGAACAGATCGGGATGCAGGTCCGCATTATCCGGCGGCAGTCACTGCAGTTGACGCAATGTGGCAGGCAGCCGACAAAAATCGTGCCGGGGCATTAAAACTGGAGAATGAAGCATTTGTCACGCTCGCCAGAGGTGAGGTGGCAGGCAATCTGGTGCAACTGTTCCTTAATGACCAGTTTCTGAAATCGCGGGCCAAAAAACTGTCGGCGAATGCCCGTCCGGTCAAACGCGCCGCGGTAATGGGCGCAGGCATCATGGGCGGCGGCATCGCCTATCAGTCAGCACTGCGTGGCACGCCCATCCTCATGAAAGATATCGCCCGGGAAGGGCTGGATCTGGGGCTTGCCGAGGCGAACGGTCTGCTGCGCAAACAGGTTGATCGGGGCCGCATGGACCAGTCCAAAGCCGATTCCATTCTGTCACTGATCACCCCCACACTTGATTACAACGGGTTTGATACGGTCGATGTTGTCGTTGAGGCGGTTGTCGAAAATACCAGGGTAAAAAAGATCGTGCTGGCGGAAGTTGAGAACCTGGTGCCGGACACCACTGTGCTCGCGTCCAACACATCGACCATCTCCATCACCCTGCTTGCCGATGCATTAAAGCGGCCCGAAAATTTCTGTGGTATGCACTTTTTTAACCCGGTGCCGTTAATGCCGCTGGTGGAAGTCATCCGCGGTGAAAAAACCGGTGATCACGCAATAGCGGCAACAGTAGCCTACGCCCAGGCACTGGGCAAAACACCGATTGTTGTTAATGATTGCCCGGGCTTTCTGGTAAATCGCATCCTGTTTCCCTATTTCGGCGCCTTCTGCCAGTTGCTGCGGGACGGAGCGGATTTTCGGGTCATCGATAAAGTCATGGAACGCTTTGGCTGGCCAATGGGACCTGCTTACCTGCTGGATGTCGTTGGGATTGATACGGCGTCACACTGCATGAAGGTAATGGCAGAAGGGTTTCCCGACCGAATGCAGTATGACTTCCGGACGGCCATTGATCACCTGTATGAAGCCGGCAGTTACGGGCAGAAGAATGACAAGGGCTTCTACCGTTACGAGAAAAAGGCGGGCGGTCGTCCGACCAAAATATTTGACGAGGAGATCCTTGCAACACTGGCGCCGTTACAGTTGTCTCAGCAGGCTATTGATGAAGACCAGATCCGTGAACGCATGATGGTCGCCTTGTGTCTGGAGGCAGTGCGCTGTCTGGAGGACAATATCGTCAGCTCCGCCACCGAAGTTGACATGGGTTTACTGCTGGGTCTGGGCTACCCACGTTTCCGTGGAGGCGCCTTGCGATTTATTGACAATGTTGGTGTGGCCGGGTTCTGTGAAATGGCTGACCGGTACACCGATCTTGGTCCCCTGTATCATCCGACTGCCCGGTTGCGTGAAATGGCCGCTGCCGGCCAGACGTTTTACTGAGGTTGTTGCCAGTGCAAACACAAATTGTGCAAACACATGAACCACACAGACAGTCTATTGATGGCGCGGACATGCTCGCCACAAAGACGCACGAGCAGCGCCTGAATCGCAGTCGTAAAAGTCTGCGACGTGATGTTGGCCGGGCGATCGCCGATTTTAATATGATTGAAGAGGGTGATCTGGTCATGGTGTGCCTGAGCGGGGGAAAGGATTCCTTCACATTGCTTGATATCCTGCTGCACCTGAAAAAGCATGCGCCGATTCATTTTGATATCAAGGCAGTGAATCTGGATCAGAAACAACCGGGGTTTCCCGAGCATGTGCTGCCGGAATACCTCGCCGCGCTGGGGGTCGACTATCACATTATCGAGCAGGACACGTTTTCCATAGTCAAAGACAAAACCCCGGAGGGGAAAACGTACTGCGGGCTGTGTTCCAGGTTAAGACGCGGCAATCTCTACAGCTATGCACGGCAGATTGGTGCCAACAAGATTGCGCTGGGCCATCACCGCGACGACATTGTCGAAACCCTGTTTCTGAATATGTTTTTTGGCGGCAAACTCAAGGCAATGCCACCCAAACTGCTCAGCGATGATAAACAGAACATTGTCATCAGACCGCTGGCCTATGTCGCCGAGAAGGAGATTGTGCGCTACGCAAAACTGCGGGGATTTCCAATTATTCCCTGTAACCTGTGCGGAACCCAGGACAACATGCAGCGCCAGGAAATGAAAGCGATGTTACAGACCTGGGAAAAACAGTGGCCAGGTCGTATCGACAATATTTTTCGCAGTATTGCGAATGTGGAACCATCGCAGTTAGCCGATACCCGTCTGTTTCCCTTTCGTGATCTGCAACAGGATGCCGGCGCACAAAGTCGCATCAGCGCAATCAACCTGGCCTGACAATGGATATTCCCTGGCAGGCGCTGCCCGATGAGACATTGACAGGACTGCTGGAAGAGTATGTCAGTCGGGAAGGCACAGAGTATGGGGCGCATGATTATTCGTTGGCCGACAAGGTGGCGCAGGTTCGGTTGCAGCTTCAGCGGGGTCTGGCGCGAATCGATTTTGATCCGGATACCGGCACCTGTCATATTTTGCCTGTCACCAAATAGCGAGTCACGGAGCAGCCGCTGGCATGACAAACAATATTACGATCAACGTCACTCTGGATGCCTGCGGTCTGTTTTGCCCGGAGCCCGTCATGATGCTGCACAGCCGGTTCAGGGATATGCAGTCCGGCGATGTGCTGGAGCTGATTGCGACTGATCCGTCAACAACGCGCGATGTACCAAAATTCTGTTTGTTTCTGGGACACGAACTGTTGGAGCAGTCAGAACAGAATGGTCAATACCGTTATCTGCTGAGAAAAAACGGATGAGTGCGCCACTGTATCTGGTGGATGCATCTATCTACATTTTTCAGGCACACTTTTCTCCGCATATGCAGGTGTGGTCCAGACGATCGGAGGACCGCAGTGCTTTTGTGGGTTTTACACGGTTCATGTTACGCCTGTTGCGTGAAGTGAATCTCGCCGCGGCCAGTGCCGGAGCAGATGAGCCACCGCGCATTGCTGTCGCATTTGATGAAAGTCTGTTCTCAGGATTCAGGCACCGTCTCTACCCCGAATACAAATCCAATCGTGTATTGCCTGATGAGAATCTGGCCCGTCAGCTGCAGGCGTGTGCCCGGTTGTGCGAAACGCTGGGTGTCCGTGGTTTTGGCAGTCAGGAGTATGAGGCGGACGACATCATCGGTACGCTGAGCAAACGCGCGCGTGGTGACAGCCCGGTTGTTATTGTCAGCCGGGACAAGGATCTGTCTCAACTGCTAAGCAATGCCGATGATCGTTTATGGGATTATCAGAACCGGGTCCGGCGCGGAAGAAACGATATATTTACCCACTATGGTATCTGGCCTGAACAGTTTCCCTGCTATCTTGGCCTGACAGGGGATGCGATTGATTGTATCCCCGGCGTACCCGGTATCGGACCGGTCGCCGCACGCGCACTGCTGACACACTTCAAGAGTCTGGATGCGCTATATGAGGATCTTGATACAGTTGCCAGCCTGAATTTTCGTGGAGCAGGCACTTGCGCGCAAAAACTGACAACACACCGGCAACAGGCGATTCTGAGCAGATCGTTGGCGCAAATTCTGTGCTGCGACGAAGGCGAAGAGATTTTCTCGCAGGTATCTGCAACTGGTTTGAGACAGACCGACCAACGTCCAGATGAATTTTCGGCACTGCTGAACGAGCTGGGGATCGCAGATGACGATCTGCATCGGTTGCGTGGCATGCTGGATGCGTTACAAAACAGGTGATGGGATGAAAATTGTTGCAGATCAAAACATTCTTGCGCTGGAGAGCTGGTTTTCGCACCAGGCTGATCTTGTGTTGCTGCCGGGCCGCGAGATCACCCGCAAGGATTTGCATGACGCCGATGCATTGCTGGTGCGATCTATTACCAGAGTTGATCGCAAACTGCTGGACAATACACCGGTTAAATTTGTTGGCACGGCAACCAGCGGGACAGATCATCTTGACCTGAACTGGTTGGCACAGGCCGGAATTCAGGTGGCGGATGCAGCAGGTGCAAATGCCAGCGCAGTTGCGGAATACGTGCTGGCGGTGCTGGCAGTGCTGATTCGTGAACATGAGTTTCTGCCATGGCAAAAGACTGTTGCAGTTGTCGGCGTAGGGCATGTTGGCAGTGCATTGATAAAGCGCTTAAGGGCGCTTGGGATACAATGTGTGGGATGCGACCCTTTTAATAAGTCTGTGGCCGGTCTCGACTATGTTTCGCTTGAGGATGCCTTGCAGGCAGACGTAGTGTGTCTGCATACACCGCTGAGTACCGACGGAGAATTTGCCACCCGCCATATGCTGGATGCAAAACGCCTGGCAACCATGCGTCCTGATGTTGTACTGATCAATGCCGGTCGGGGCGAGGTGATTGACAGTCAGGCATTGCTCAGTCACGCCATGGAGCAGCCCGACGCAAAAATCATTCTGGATGTCTGGGAGAATGAACCGTCACCGCTGCCAGCGCTGGTTAAAAAAATCAATGTCGGCACTCCGCATATTGCAGGTTATAGCGTTGAGGCCAAACTTGCTGCCAGCAGACGGGTGCTGTCCGCATTGTGTGAATCGTTTTCGCTGGATATGCCAACCACGTTGCCGCCGCCGGATCTGCCGCTGCTTGTGCATGATGAGCGGTACCAGACTATATCCGGTTCAGAGATACAGCCCGGATCAGGCAGTGACGAACAGGTATTTGCTGACGTGCTGCTGCGCGCATTTTCGCCAAGAAAGTTGAGTGACCGGTTCAGTACAAAGTATCTGAAGGGCAAGTCTGACAATGGCGCCCGCGTATTTGACAAGGTGCGCAAGGAACTGATCGGTCGACGCGAATATTCTGCCAGCCATGTACTGGCATCTGCTGTCAGTCCGCAGGTTGCCAGTTGGCTGCACGCGTCCGGTTTTGTTTTGCAGGCCTGACGCTCGTTAGTGAGTCCCTCTCAGTGAGATTGGGCCCACTTGCCAAGAAAACGCTCAATCTTGGTGCTGGCCTGATGCAGCACGTCAACGGTCGGCAAAAAGACGATGCGCAGGTGCTGGGTGTCACTGATGTTGAACGCGCTGCCCTGCACCAGCAGTATCTTTTCCCGCTCCAGCAATTCGAGTATAAACTGCTGATCATCTGCAATCGGATAGCTGTCTGGATCCAGTCTGGGGAACATGTAGATGGCGCCTTTGGGCTTGACACAACTGACCCCGGGAATGGCTGTAAGCATATTGTAGGCCATGTCGCGCTGTTCACGCAGGCGACCGCCAGGCAGAATCAGTTCATTGATACTCTGATACCCGCCAAGCGCAGTCTGGATGGCGAATTGTGCAGGTACATTTGCGCACAGGCGCATATTGGAGAGAATTTCCAGACCCTCTATATAGCCGGACGCTTTTTCCCGCGCGCCACTCAAAATCATCCAGCCCGCACGAAACCCTGCCAGCCGATAAGATTTTGACAGACCATTAAAGGTCACAATAAACAGGTCATCACACAAGGATGCTATCGGTGTGTGCACAGCCCCATCGTATAGAATTTTGCTGTAGATTTCGTCCGAGAATATGATCAGCTGGTGCTTGCGTGCCAGCCGGATGATGTCCTGCAACAGATCGGGACTGTAGACGGCGCCAGTCGGATTATTGGGGTTGATGATTACAATGGCGCGTGTTTTGGAGCTGATCTTCTGTTCGATGTCTTTCAGATCCGGGTGCCAGTCAGAATTTTCATCACAGATATAGTGCACCGGGTTGCCGCCGGCAAGGCTGACCGCAGCGGTCCACAGAGGGTAGTCAGGGGCGGGTACCAGAACTTCATCATTGTTATTGAGCAGGGCCTGCATGGCCATGACAATCAGTTCACTGACGCCATTGCCCAGGTAGATGTCATCAATGTCTACACCGTCTATTCCAAGTTGCTGACACTCCTGCATGATTGCCTTGCGGGCTGAGAACAGCCCCTTGGAATCACTGTATCCCTGGGCGTTGGACAGATTGCGGATAACATCCTGAATGATTTCGTCAGGCGCTTCGAACCCAAAGGGGGCAGGGTTGCCAATATTCAGCTTCAGAATGCGGTTGCCTTCCTCTTCCAGCTGTTTGGCCACTTCCAGAACCGGTCCGCGAATGTCATAACAGACTTTAGCGAGTTTTTCCGATTGACCGATTTTTTTCATAATACAGATTCCGAGATGTGCGCCGAGGGCGGATATTGTAAACTGCCGGTGGAAAAATGATAGGGGCAGCCCCGGGAGTCAAAAAAGTATGACCAGCAAAGTGACTGACAGCAAAGAAGAGTTGAAGAATAAACTGGATGCGGATACCTATCGGATTGTGTGTGATTGTGGCACCGAACCGGCATTTACCGGTAAATTCTGGGACTGCAAGACGCCCGGTGTGTATCACTGTGTGGTTTGCGAGCAGGCGTTGTTTGATTCAGACACAAAATATGACTCGGGATCCGGCTGGCCCAGTTACTACCAGCCTGTCGATGCTGCCGCTGTTGTGGAGCGCGACGACACAAGCCTTGGTATGCGGCGCACAGAAATCCTCTGTGGCCAGTGTGAAGCACATCTGGGTCATGTGTTCCCGGATGGTCCACCGCCAACCGGACTGCGTTATTGCATCAACTCTGCTGCATTGACGCTGACCGAGCGTTAGTCAGGAAGATGACTGTGCACTGGTGCCGGAATTCCCTGTTCGTATGTTGCTGGATGACCGGTTCGCTGGTGTCAGTGCAGGTGAATGCGGAGTCGGCACTGAAGCAGACCAGCGCACTGGCTGTTTATTATAGCCAGGGTGAGTATGGGCAGGATCAGGATACGCGCATCAGATATATGCCTATCTCCCACGAGATTGCAGCAAATAACTGGCGCTTCAAGGTTTCTGCGCCGTTACTGGAAGTCAGCGGTCCGGGCAATGTGCTGGTCAATGTCGGCAGTGTTGGCGGGATCAGTGATACAAAAGTGTCTGAGCGGGGTGCTGGTGATACCATTTTGACACTGACCTACGAGCTGCCGGCCTGGTCCGCAAATTCCCCGTTTATCGATATCAGCGCTGAACTCAAGCTGCCCACGGCTGATGAGACCCGTGGTTTGGGCACAGGCAAGGTGGACGGTGGTATTCAGGTGGATTTGTATCAGCAGATAGGTGGCGCAACAGCGTTTGGCACAGTTGCCTGGAAATATCGACAATCGAGTGACTTGTTTCGGCAGCTTAAGAACTCCCTGGCGGTGTCGCTGGGGTTGTCCGGCCAGTTAAATGATTCGGTGCAGCTGGGTGTGATTTACGACTATCGCCAGCCAGTCTCACAGTTCACCGGAGAAACTCACGAAGTGCTGCCATATGTATCATGGTCGGTTGATGCGCGCTGGAGTCTGATGTTTTATGCTGTGAAAGGGTTTACCGAAGACAGCGCAGACATGGCTCTGGGTTCTCAGGTCAGTCTGCGCTGGTAGCTGTCTGTTTGTACTGCGTCCGCCAATAATCCGGGAATCAGATGCGCATCGGCTGGACGCGGGGCGGCATGATAGATGCCCGATCCACAGCCGGACGCATACGCTGAATCGGCGGCAGTTCCGGTCGCTGGAAACGTTCCGGGCTGATGCGTCGATCGGCGGATTCATCGATCAGGGCATTCACCGTTTCTGATTCGACCTCCGTCAATGATTCCGCTATTTCCACAGTCCCGGTGTTATTGCCGGAATATTCAGCCAGGTCGTCCATGGTGTATTGCTCTATGCCGACATCCTCGGCAGCAGGGATCTCGGGGACCGTCAGTCTGATCTCCGAAGGTGCCTCCTCAATCATCTGTTCTCCCGAATCTGCCAGTTGCATCAAATGTCGCGCATGCGGTGGCAATGCGCTGTTGTCGGGATCAATGATTCTCAGTGCGTCAGCATTATCTGCAGGTGATGTGCCGGGCTGGTCTGCCGGGTCTGTTCTGACCGGGTCTGTTCTGAATGGTGCCGTCCTGAAAGGATCCACGGGCGGATTTCTTTGCAGCTCAATCAGAGGCTGCATGTCGTCCGGAATGCGTGCGGTTTCCTGCGCCTGTGGCGGAAACTCTCTGGGTAACCAGGGTGCAGGCCAGTCGGACTGCGGGTCAGCGCGATGGTTGCGATCGCCGTAATCAGCGTCCGCATCGGTATCACCCGCATCACCTGCATCTCCGAGGAACGGACTGGGACCGCCAGTGCCACCAAAACCACTGTCTCCGAACCCGCCACTCTTGCCTGTTCCTCCCATGCCGCTGCCCTGGTCGTCTCCGCCGCCGCGAATGACGCCGCCACTGGCAGTCGCCAGCAGTAAAGTGCAGACGAACAGCAGCAGCGCTGCCAGCAAGGCAATCGGGTAGTTGCGCAAGGCGAGAATGGCTCTAGGCATGGTCAACATCCTTGACCTGTTTTTCATACTGGTCATTGTAATGGAATATGCCGAAATTCATACGATAATGTGCCGGTACATCCGCTGTTTTTGTGGCATCCGCCTTCTGCAGCAGCAGCGCTTCGTGATTTATCCGGACAAGTGCCTGCATGCCGACTTCCTCAACCAGTCTTTGCAACTCGGCCAATGACTCTTCGCTGAGCCTGTCATAGTAGACACTGCGGTCGAAAAACGCGGGCTTCTGGCCCAGCAGATTGTGCGTGCCGGCACTTATATGATCCTGTAATGATTTCCCGAAAAAGAACAGTTTTTCATCCAGGCCCTTATCCGGTGTAAATGCCCCAGTGTTCAGCACGACAAAACCGCTGTTGTCCTGATGTGCCACACCCAGTCGCAACCACTCATCCAGAATAACTCTGGGGCGAATGTCCTGACGGCAGACCATCTCGACCAGTTCATCGAAAGTTGCGGCATCCTGCGCAGGGGAGGCAGTTCTCAAAGGAAGCGGAAGTGGTTTGCCCTTGTTGTCACAGAACCGCTCAGATCCCATCCAGGTGGCGATCATCTGTGCGCCTGCCGAGATATTGCGGGGCAGAATGGCCTGTTCTGGTGCCCGGGCACGCAAGCGTTTGACATCCTTGCGGTGAACGCCGGTCAGCAATGTGATACGGCTGTCGGACTGGCGCTTGCCGTCGACACTGAACTCGGATTCGGCTACTTCGACATAAATGCTCTTCAGCAGGTTCACAATAAAGGGATACGTGATCTGGAATGACAGCATCAGTTTGACCAGTGGCCGCAGCAACTTGCTCAATGCGGTTACCAGCGCACGTGACGGCTCACCGGGCGCAGGACCGGACTCTGACCCGGATGCGGGTATGGCGTCGCGTGAGTTTGATGGTTCATTAGTCATGCAGAGGAGTATACCTAGAGGTGGGAATAAATCCCACAATATTTCGCGAGTTATATTGACGTGGGAATAATTCCCACCTAATATTGATATCAGTCTATCCGAAGGTGCTTTATGTTAGCCAGATTTAGGGATGATAGTGCGTTTTTGGCACGTGAAACCGTGATTCGTCGATCGGTCACTGATCTGTCGGGCAATTCAACGGCCCGAAATCACGTGTTGACAATGCCTGACGGCAGCTCGGTCGCCTGGGCTGAGTACGGACATCCACACGGCGCACCGCTGGTCTACTTTCACAGCCAGGGCGGATCACGCTACGAGGCCAGATTGCTGCATGATGCAGCCCGTGATGCTGGTTTTCGCCTGATTGCCATTGATCGTCCGGGTATCGGGCGGTCCTCCTATCGACACCTGTCGGGTCACAGTGCTTTTGCCGTGCTTGTCAGGGCGGTGCTAGCTGAACTGGGCCTGGAGCAGGCGGGTTTGCTTGCGTGGGCGGGAGGGGCACCCTTTGCACTGGCTTTCGCCTGCGAATACCCGGATGCCGTCAAGGCTGTCAATCTGCTTTCTCCCTTGCCGGCCAGGCCTGCGGCCGAAACCCTGTCAGCTCGACTGGCGCTTGCCATCATGCGCGGACTGATCTGTTTGCGGCACAAACTCCCGGATGGTCGTACGGATCAGTACTGGAAACGTCTCCGCGATACACTCTGTTATGTGGATCGAAAGCAGTTTGACAACCCGCGAATCTCCGGAATTCTCAGGGAGGATGCCGGAGAGGCTGTCCGGCAGGGCTCCAGAGGTGTTGCGCAGGACTGCGCGATGAGTTTTCGTGGATGGGATTTCAGGCCTGAGACAATTTCTGTGCCCGTGCACCTGTGGCAGGGGAGTGCCGACAATTTCTCTGTACCCTGTTCAGCCGAGCGCTTACAGGCGCTTCTGCCGGGGGCAATACTGCACAGTATTGCCCGGCAGGGTCATTTGTTTTTCACGTCGTCTGCTGATGATATTTTCCGTTGTTACAGACAATCACTGACGCCCGGAATTACCCGGTATGTCGCTTGTTCATGATGGCGCTGACCCGGAAATGGGGTTTAAGACTTGTCATCGCTTCCTGTTCGCGCTGGATCAATTCCTGAATAAACCGTGTCAGCATCAGTTCCGCCTCATCGCGATATCTGAAGGGACCTACATTTTTACCTTCACGGGTCCGGAAGTACCATAGGCCCGTCTCAGAGAAAAGTCTGTCACTGCGCTCATGGAGGCTGATGCCCATATCGGTCAGTCGGCGGTGCTGTCCTGGCTGGCTGGCTTGCTGGTGCATGGCTGAATCTCCAGATTTGGTTTTTTATTATTGACCGTTCGATGGTAGACCACCTTAAGACAGAAAAGTATCCCCGCGAGTATAAAAAAATGTGATCTTGCGCAAATTACCGCGTGAAAGTGCTGCTCCAAGATTATATATTGAATAACTCATGCTGATATGGGACAATCGCGCTCTTCAAAATACCCCGATTTTTACTTAACCTATTGATATGGTTAGTAGAAATATTTTTTTGTAGGCTCATAACCACCGTTGACACTGACCGTGCGTAAAGGGTACGCCGGTTTGCGAGGAAATTGCATGCAAGTTTCGATTGAAACCACTACAGGATTAGAGCGTCGGATGACTGTTGGCATACCGGCCGCTGAAATAGAAAGCGCGGTTGCTGCACGTCTCAATGAGGCGGCCAAAACCGTTCGTATCAACGGTTTCCGTAAAGGCAAAGTGCCGATGAAGGTCATCAAAAACCGCTTTGGCGCCGGTGTGCGACAGGAAGTGGTCGGCGATGTCATGAGCCGTAGCTACTACGCTGCTCTGAACGAAAAAGGAATCAAGCCTGCCGGTCAGCCCAGAATTGAACCCAAGACACTCGATGAGGGCAAGGATCTTGAGTTCGTCGCTACATTTGAAGTCTATCCGGAAGTCAGTCTGTCTGATTTCAGCAAGATCAAGGCTGAAAAGCTGGTCGCTGACGTAACAGACAAAGATATTGATACCATGATTGAAAATTTGCGCCAGCAGCGTCAGGACTGGAAAGCCGTCAAGCGCCAGGCCAAAAATGACGATATGGTAAATATCGATTTCACCGGCACAATCGATGGTGAAGAGTTTCAGGGCGGAAGCGGCAGCAATACCAATCTGGTTCTTGGCTCCGGACGTATGATCGAAGGATTCGAGAAAGGTTTGCTGAAAGCCAAAACAGGTGATGAAGTGACCCTGGAGCTGACGTTTCCTGAGGATTACAGAAACAAGGACGTCGCAGGCAAGCCAGTAACCTTTGTGGTCAAGGTCAATTCTGTGTCCGCACCTGAGTTGCCGGAACTGAATGAGGAATTTTTTGCTGCTTTTGGCGTGACTGAAGGCGGAGAAGAAGGTTTTCGCAAAGAAGTCGCTGCCAATATGGAGCGTGAGTTGCGCAAGGCGAGCAAGAACCGGTTAAAAACCGCCGTTATGGATATTCTGCTGGAGCAGAACGATATCGATATCCCGCAGGCTCTGGTTGGCGCTGAAATCGATGTGCTGCGACAACAGGCCTTGCAACAGTTTGGTGAGGGTGCAAAAAACCTCGATCCAAGCCTGTTGCCTGATGAGCTGTTCCGTGAACAGGCAGCCAAGCGCGTAAAGCTGGGACTGATTCTGGGTGAAGTGATCAAGCAGCAGTCGATGCGCGCAGATGCCGCCAAGGTTCGTGAAGCGATTGAAGACATCGCCATGACCTATGAGCAGCCTGAAGAGGTTGTCAACTGGTACTACAGCAACAAGGAGCAACTTGATGCCGTTGAATCAGCCGTGCTGGAAGATCAGGTGTTCGACGTCATACTGGAGCAGGCTGGCGTGAAGGAAAAGAAAGTCAGCTATGACGAGTTGACCAAGCCGAAACAGGACGCTGAAGCCAGCGACAAAGACGGTAAAGAAAAAGCCAAAAAGCCCGCTAAAAAGAAAGCGGCACCCAAAAAAGCTGAAGACGACAAATAAAGGCCATTATTGATGCCCAACAGATCAAGTATCTCCGGTGACTCCATGCTTGCCATGATTGAAGCAAACCTGGTGCCGATGGTTGTGGAGCAGAGCGCCCGCGGGGAGCGCGCCTACGATATATATTCCCGGTTGCTGAAGGAGCGGGTGATATTTCTGGTCGGTCCGGTTGAAGACCACATGGCCAATCTGGTCGTTGCGCAATTGCTGTTTCTGGAGTCGGAGAATCCTGACAAGGATATCCATCTGTATATCAACTCCCCGGGTGGTGCGGTAACTGCCGGGCTGTCGATATACGATACGATGCAGTTCATCAAGCCGCACGTCAGCACCATGTGTATCGGGCAGGCGGCCAGTATGGGTGCGTTCCTGCTGACCGGCGGAGAGCAGGGCAAGCGTTTTGCCCTGCCCAACTCGCGCATGATGATCCATCAGCCCAGTGGCGGGGCTCAGGGGCAGGCATCGGATATCGAGATCCAGGCCAATGAAATTCTCAAAATGCGTCAACAGCTCAATGAGATAATGGCACACCACACAGGTAAACCGCTGGAAGAGATAGCCCGGGATACTGAGCGGGATAATTTCATGAATGCCAGCGAGGCTGTAGCCTACGGTTTGATTGACAAAGTCATATCGCGCAGGGCAGTCTAAAGCAACTTATCAGGTAAACAAGGGTTAATGCATGGCAGATGATCGCTACAACAAGGGTGATGACAACGGCAAGCTGCTCTACTGCTCATTTTGCGGCAAGAGCCAGCACGAAGTCCGTAAGCTGATCGCTGGCCCTTCAGTTTTTGTGTGCGATGAATGCGTGGATCTTTGTAACGACATTATCCGCGAAGAAATCCAGGAAAAAGAAGCTGAATCCGGCCGTAAAAAGCTGCCGTCTCCCTCTGAAATCAAGGATACGCTTGACGAGTATGTGATCGGGCAGGAAAAGGCCAAGAAGGTGCTGGCGGTTGCAGTATACAACCACTACAAGCGTCTGGGTTATGACCGCAAGGGCAGCGAAGTCGAGCTTGGTAAAAGCAACATCCTGATGATCGGACCTACCGGTACCGGTAAAACCCTGCTTGCGGAAACACTGGCACGGCTGCTTGATGTGCCTTTTACCATTGCAGATGCCACAACGCTGACCGAGGCCGGCTATGTCGGGGAAGATGTCGAGAACATCATTCAGAAACTTCTTCAGAAATGTGACTATGATGTTGAAAAGGCTCAGATTGGCATAGTCTACATTGACGAGATCGACAAGATATCCCGTAAGTCGGACAATCCGTCAATCACGCGGGATGTATCGGGCGAAGGTGTTCAGCAGGCATTGCTGAAGCTGATCGAAGGTACTGTCGCATCCGTGCCGCCCCAGGGCGGGCGCAAGCATCCACAGCAGGAGTTTCTGCAGGTGGATACCGCAAATATCCTGTTTATCTGTGGTGGTGCGTTTGCCGGACTGGACAAGATTATCCGTGATCGCTCGGAAAAAAGTGGTATCGGTTTTAATGCGGAAGTCCGCAGCAAGGACGAAGACAAACTGCTGGGTGATGCTTTCCGGCAGGTTGAGCCCGAAGATCTGGTCAAATTCGGGTTGATTCCCGAGTTTGTCGGTCGTCTGCCAATGATTGCAACCCTGGATGAGCTGGATCTGGAAGCACTGGTACGCATCCTTAATGAACCCAAGAATTCTCTGGTCAGGCAGTACACCAAGTTGTTCGAGATGGAAGGGGTTGAAATCCAGTTCAGGGACGATGCACTGCAGGCGGTTGCCAAAAAGGCCAAGGAACGTAAAACCGGTGCAAGGGGGCTGCGCTCCATCATGGAAAACGTGCTGCTCGACACCATGTTCAAAATACCCTCGATGGATAACGTCAGCAAAGTGGTCATCGATGCCGCTGTCATCAACGGTGAGTCCGAACCCCTCATGATGTATGAGGCTGATCAGCAACCTACCTCTCGCGCAGCGGAATAGCTGCGCGCAACTTTAGTCGGTTTTCACTGGCTCTGTTCCCGGTTCTACTTGAAATATGTACGTGCAGGCCTCACATTAAGGTCTGGTAGTCACAACGAATCTGACGAGAGTACTTATGGGCGACGTAACTGATATCCCGGCTGATGTGAATTCCACTCTGCCTCTGCTGCCACTACGCGATGTTGTGGTGTATCCACAGATTGTTCAGCCACTGTTTGTCGGGCGTCCTCGCTCCATACGTGCGCTGGAAGAGGCCATGCGCAGTCACAAGCAGGTATTGCTGGTTGCACAAAAAAATGCAGCAGATGATGATCCGGGCAGCAAAGACGTTTTCTCGGTCGGTACCATTGCCACAATACTGCAACTGATCAGATTGCCTGACGGTACAGTTAAGGTACTGGTTGAGGGTGTCACCCGGGCGCGGATCAAATCTGTGGCGCTGGAAGATGATTATTTCCAGACCCAGGTCATGCCACTGCATTCAGATGCACTGCCGGAAAAACAGAGTCAATTGTTGCTCCGCTCCCTGATGTCACAGTTTGATCAGTATGTGCAACTCAGCCGCAAGATCCCGCCCGAGGTTATGAGCTCCATCTCCGGCATTGATGAGCCCGGTCGCATGGTTGATACCATTGCGTCGCACATGTCCCTGCAGCTGCAGGAAAAACAGAATCTGCTGGAACTGGTCAATCTGCAATCACGGATTGAACATCTGATGGGGCTGATAGAAGCGGAAATTGACCTGTTTCAGGTTGAAAAACGCATCCGGGGTCGCGTCAAGAAACAGATGGAAAAAAGCCAGCGCGAGTACTATCTGAACGAACAGATGAAAGCAATCCAGAAGGAAATGGGAGAGCTTGAAGACGGCCCGAATGAATCGGAAGAGCTGAAAGGGCGTATCGAAAAAGCCGGCATGCCCAAGGAAGCAAAAGACAAGGCGCTTGCTGAATGGAACAAACTGAAGATGATGTCACCCATGTCATCAGAAGCGTCAGTGGTACGCACCTATCTTGACTGGATGGTGAACATACCATGGAAAAAACGCAGCAAAATCAGCCTTGAACTGGATAAGGCAGAAAAGATTCTGAATGCCGATCACTTCGGTCTGGAAGAGGTCAAGGAGCGGATCCTTGAATACCTGGCAGTGCAAAAGCGGGTTCGCAAACTTAAGGGCCCGATACTGTGCCTGGTAGGACCGCCCGGCGTGGGTAAAACATCCCTGGGTGAATCGATTGCCCGGGCGACCAACCGGAAATTTGTCCGGATGGCGCTGGGTGGTGTGCGTGATGAAGCAGAAATCAGAGGTCACCGCCGGACCTATATCGGTTCACTGCCGGGTAAATTGCTGCAGAAAATGTCCAAGGCAGGGGTAAAAAACCCACTCTTTCTGCTGGATGAAATCGACAAGATGGGTATGGATCATCGTGGTGACCCGGCATCTGCATTGCTGGAGGTGCTGGATCCCGAGCAGAACAAGGCGTTCAACGATCATTATCTGGAAGTGGATTTTGATCTGTCAGAAGTCATGTTTGTCTGTACTTCAAATACCATGAATATTCCGGGGCCGCTGCTGGACCGGATGGAAGTCATCCGGTTGCCGGGTTATACCGAGGCGGAGAAGATCAGTATTGCATCACGCTACCTGCTCCCCAAACAGCTGGAGGCCAACGGCCTGAAAAAAGGCGAGCTGACCGTGCCTGAAGAGACCATTCGCGATCTGATCCAGTATTACACCCGCGAAGCAGGTGTGCGAGGCCTGGAGAGGGAGATTGCCAAGCTGTGCAGAAAAGTGGTGAAAGAAGCAGCGCTTGCGGATCTGGACAAAAAATCCGGCGGGCATCGTACAGCTCTGGTGCTGACGCCGGAATTGCTCGAAAACTATTCCGGTGTGCGTAAATTTGACTATGGTCGTGCCGAGGAAGAAAACCGCATCGGTCAGGTCAACGGGCTGGCCTGGACCCAGGTAGGCGGCGAATTGCTGACCATCGAGGCTGTTGCTGTCGAGGGTAAGGGCAAGACGGTTAAAACCGGGTCTCTCGGTGATGTCATGCAGGAGTCCATCCAGGCGGCGTTGACCGTTGTCAGAAGCAGGGCGGCGATGCTGGGTCTGAAACCCGGGTTTCACGAAGCTGTGGATCTGCATATACACGTCCCTGAGGGCGCGACACCCAAGGATGGCCCGAGTGCCGGGGTAGGCATGTGTACGGCCATTGTATCGGTGCTGACAGGCATTCCTGTACGTGCTGATGTTGCCATGACAGGCGAGATTACGCTGCGGGGCGAAGTATTGCGTATCGGCGGGCTGAAAGAAAAATTACTGGCGGCTCACCGCGGCAATATAAAAACAGTGATTATTCCGGCCGAAAATGAACGCGACCTGAAAGAGATACCGGACAACATCAAGGCAGATCTTTCGATCCATCCCGTCAAGTGGATAGACCAGGTGCTTGAGCTGGCACTGGAGCGAATGCCATCACCATGGCCACCAGCAGAGGGCGTTATTGCGGAACGAGACGACAGCGCTGACAAAAATACCGTCAGTACGCACTGATAGCAGCGGTTTCTGTTGACATGCGTTTCTGGCGCTTGGTATAAAGTGGCGGTTGATAGCGGCTCTGCGCCGCACGCCGCTTGAAGTTCGAACTTTGCTGCCAGTTGGCTGTGGTACAGTTTGAGACAGATGTTCGGCTAATTGATAACAGCATGGCGGGAAGCGAGCCATGATAAAAACCTTCGCATGAATCATCATTAATAGGTATAGAAAAACAAGGGGATAACGTGAATAAATCAGAATTGATCGAAGCCGTCGCAGCAAGTGCAGATTTACCAAAAGCGGCTGCTGCCCGGGTTGTTGATGCAATGATTGATACCATTACCGAATCACTGCAAAAGAGTGAGCCGGTAGTGTTGGTCGGTTTCGGTACGTTTGGCACGAAAGATCGTGCTGCCCGTACGGGTCGGAACCCGCAGACTGGCGCAGCCATCCAGATCAAAGCGGCTAAAGTACCAAGCTTCAAGCCTGGCAAAGCATTAAAAGATGCTGTAAACGCCTGAGCCAGACAAGGGCCTGGCAGCCAATACAACGGCAGTTTTTAGCACAGGCCCGGATTTGCGAGTAGAACAAATCCACCCAGGGGCGCATCTTCGATGCGCCCTTTTAGTTTAAGAACATGATTTTTCAGGAACAAGTATGCTGCAAACGATTCGAGACAATTCCCAGGGAATTATCGCCAAGGTCATTATTGGATTCATTATCGGGGTATTTGCTCTGTTCGGTGCTGAATCAATCGTCGGCGGTTTTCTGGGCGGCAACAATGTTGCCTCGGTTAACGGTGAAGACATTACCGAGCAGGAACTTGCTATCAGCATACAGAACCTGATGGCTTCCATCGGCGCCAATATCCAGGACTTTGATGAAGAGCTGTTGCGCGAAATCGCGCTGGGACAACTGATAGAAGACAAACTGTTAATGCAGGCAGCCCGGGATTCAGGGATGGTCATTTCTGAAGACTCCCTGGATCGCGAAATCCTGAGGACGCCACAGTTTCAGCTCGGCGGCGTTTTCGACAATGATCTGGCCCGGCGTACGATGGCTGCGCAGGGATTTACCCCCCAGGCTTACCGGGCAACACTTGCTGAACGGATGACGATGGGGCAGTTGGCAAATGCCTACGCAGCGACAGCATTTGTCACAGACGCGGACATTGCCCGAATAGCCGAACTGCAGACTCAGACCCGGGATTTCCGATTCGTTTCCGTACCGTTGGGCAACCGTACGCTGGGACAGGCGATTGCCCCGGAAGATATTCAGCGCTACTACGACAATAATGCCGAAGAATTTACCACCGAAGAGCAGGTTTCCCTGCAATATGTTTTGCTCGATAAAAATGCCATTTTTGACGAAGTAACCGTAGACGCCGATCAGGTCCGTGCCCAATACGAAACTGAACGTTCCGAGGCTGTTTCAAGCGTTGAGCGACGCGCGTCCCATATTCTGTTTGATCTGGGCAGTGATGACGAAGCGACTGTAATCTCACGTGCCGCTGACGTCAGAGCGCGCATTGAGGCTGGAGAGGATTTTGGGGATCTGGCTCGCGAATTCTCTGTCGATGATATCTCCGCTGAAGATGATGGCGACATCGGTTATACCGATGGCAGTGTGTTTCCTGCAGAGATGGAAGATGCACTGGCCGCACTTGAAGTGGGTGAAGTATCCGCGCCGGTGGTCTCCGAGTTTGGTGTCCATCTGCTCAAATTGACTGAATATGATGTTCAGGAGTACCCGGAGTTTGAAGAGGTTTCCGAACGATTAGAGCGCACACTGAAGCAGGCGGAAGTTGACCAGTTGTATTTCAGTCGTCTTGAGACGCTGGCAAACCTGGCGTTTGAGACATTTGATCTTCTGTCAATCAATGAGGAGCTGGGGCTGGATATTCAGCAGACCGAGTTCTTCGGGCGCAATGGTGGCACCAGTGCTGTTGCAGGTGATCCCAATGTTATCAGCGCGGCTTTTTCCGCCGATATACTGGAAGACGAGCTTAACAGCGATGTGATTGAACTGAGCGAAAATCGTGTTGCTGTTATCCATCTGGCAGAATATCGCCCGGCGGAAGTACAACCCCTTGAGGATGTGAGGGCGGAGATTGCTGTCAATCTGCGCCGACAGATGGAACAGGACATGGCTAGAGAGGTGGGAGAGTCTATCCTTACCGCTCTTCGCGCTGGCGAAAGTGTTGAAGATCTGCTCGGCGCTGAGTCGCTTGTCTGGAACGAGCGCAGTGGCGTTCAACGGGGGCAATTCGACATGAACACCGAGATTGTCGGAAATGTCTTCAGCATGTCCGCTCCTGAATCCGGGTCAGTTAATCTCGAAGGGTTCGGGCTCAATAATGGTGCCTATGTGGTCATCGAGTTACAGGCTGTCAATCCCGGCAGCGTAGAGCAGCTTGATGAAGGGCAGCGTGAACAATTGCTGGCTGCCATCATGGAGAGCCGCGGCAGAAGTACGTTTGACGGCTTGCTGGCGAATCTTCAGAACAGCGCCAGAATCCGATAACGGACTCTGGCGCTCGGAATTTCTTGCCAACTCTGGCTCACTTTGCTAATTTTCACCTTCGTTTTATCTGGCTGATCTGGAAGTTCAGCGCAGATTCGACAGCATGTTGACATGTTTGTCACACTTGACAGTCGCTGACACAAATTGACTTAATTTGTCATTATATTGGTGCAGCGCTATGACCACATCCGGGTATAGAATCCGGCACAATAATCAGTCGAGGCAGGCAAGATAAATACAATGAAACACATGACCGGTCTGTTATTTTTTCTGGCCCTGCTCTGGTGGATCCTTTCCGGTTACACCAAAATACTGCTTATCTCCCTTGGCGTGGTATCTGTGCTGTTTACTGCAGCGATCGCTTTCCGCATGGACGTGGTGGATGAAGAGAGCCATCCGCTCCATCTGAGTCTGAAGCTTGTCCGCTACTGGATCTATTTGCTGGGACAGATCATCATTTCCAATCTGCAGATGATCAAAATTATTCTCAGCCCCCGCCCCGATATCGACCCCAGCATTGTGCGTGTCCGGATGCGTCAGCAAACCGAGCTTGGCAAGGTGGTACTTGGAAATTCTGTGACACTGACACCGGGCACAGTAACGCTGGAAATTGATGGCGATATGATTGAGGCGCATGCAATCAATAAAACCGCAGCCGAAGGTGTAGAGCAGGGCGGCATGGATCAGCGGGTTCCCTCCAGAATCGAGGCGCAATCATGATACTGGCGGCAGCAGCTCTGGCAATTCTGGTGACAATGGCGCTGGCTATCATTCGCGCACTGCTGGGTCCGACCATTTACGACCGTATGCTGGCTGTGAATATGTTCGGAACCAAAACGGTGATGCTGATTTCCCTGATAGCGGCACTGGCAGGTCGCGCTGACTATCTGGACATAGCCCTGGTTTACGCCATGATCAACTTCATTGCGATAATCGCGGTCATGAAATTTTTTGAATACGGTAGTCTTGGCCATTCCGGCCATGATGACACCGCGCCCGATCCGGCCGAAAACTCAAAGGAGTAATCCAATGGATATATTGCAGTGGTTATCTGCCATTCTGCTGTTGTCCGGTTGTGCGCTGGGCATTATTGGTGCCATCGGTATCCTGCGCTTCCCGGATTTTTATACTCGCATGCATGCTGCAGGGGTTACCGATACCCTGTGTGCCGGTTTGTTTTTTGGTGGATTGATGCTTCACTTTGGATTAACCCTTGCCAGCGCAAAGCTGCTGCTGATATTTCTGTTTATGCTGTTCACCTGTCCCACAGCCTCGCATGCGCTTGCCAAATCCGCGCGCCACGGTGGCCTTGAGCCCTGGTTGAAAAATCAACAGGCTGCCGGAGGACGCAGTTCATGATGCTTGAGCAATGGATTGACGTATTTCTGCTGGGGTTTCTTGCAGTTATTTCAATTGCGGTATTAAGGATTCGTGATGTCTTTACGGCTGTCATGCTGTTCGGTATCTACAGCCTTACATCGGCATCGCTGTTTATGGTGCTGGATGCCGCCGATGTGGCATTTACCGAAGCCGCTGTCGGTGCGGGTATATCGACAATACTGATGCTGGCAACTCTGTCACTGACCGGACGAAAGGAAAAAAACCTGGACAAGAGGAAGATAGCCATCCTGCCCCTGCTGGTGGTTACGGTAACAGGTGCCACACTTGTATACGGGATAAGGGATCTGCCACCTTTCGGGGCTGCTGACAACCCGGTACATGTCCATGTGGCACCCCGGTACATTTATCAATCCGCTGAAGAAATTGATGTGCCCAATCTCGTAACCGCAGTACTGGCCAGCTACCGGGGATTTGATACCCTGGGTGAGGTTGTGGTGATTTTTACGGCCGGAGTGGGTGTGTTGTTGTTGATAGGCCGTCGCCGTCGGCGGGAGAAAAACACCAATGAGTGATCATCTTATACTACGAATCGTCGGCAAGTTCCTGATCCCGTACATCATGCTGTTTGCCCTGTATGTTCAGTTTCACGGTGACTTTGGTCCCGGTGGCGGATTTCAGGCAGGCGTCATATTTGCATCCGCATTTGTCATCCACACGCTGCTTTTTGGTCTGGAGAGCACGCTGCGTATTGCGCCTCCCTCTGTTCTGAAAGTGATTGCAGCGTCCGGTGTACTGCTGTACGCAGGCGTTGGCGTGGTTTCGCTGTTCGCAGGCGGAAATTTCCTCGACTATGACTACCTGGCCGCCGATCCCATCGCGGGGCAGCATATCGGGATCATACTGGTTGAATTCGGCGTGGGACTGACAGTCACCTCAGTGATGATGTTGTTGTTTTTTACCTTTGCCGAAAGAGGGGAGCCAGCATGAGTGGATTAGGCGTATGGAATTACGTCATTATCATTTTCCTGATGATGATCGGTCTGTATATGGTCATGTCCTGCAGCAACCTGGTAAAGAAACTGATCGGACTGAACGTCTTTCAAACCTCGGTATTCTTTCTGTATATAAGTTTTGGTTATATTGACGGCGGCGCGGGGCCTCTGATGACCGAGGGTGTTACTCTGTACTCGAATCCGTTGCCGCATGTGCTTATTCTCACGGCGATTGTGGTCGGTGTTGCTACGACAGCTGTAGGCCTGGCACTGTCGATCCGCATTAAAGAGTCGTTTGGCACCATAGAAGAAGACGATCTGCATAAAATGGACTCCTCAATCTAATGTTAATGCATCTTCCTGTACTGATTATTCTCGCTCCATTGCTGGGCGCGCCGCTGGCCGCCCTGATGCGCGGATCCAACTGGCCCTGGCTGCTGGCAACGCTGATTTGCTGGTTCTCTCTGTTATGCAGCATTCTGCTGTTGATGCAGGTGAACAGTCAGGGCGAAGTCATTTACATCATGGGGGGCTGGGAAGCGCCCTGGGGTATTGAGTACCGACTGGATTTCGCCAACGCCCTGTTGCTGGTATTGATCACCGGACTGGCAAGTATTGTGTTGCCATATGCGCGCCTCAGTGTGGAGCAGGAAGTCGGTGAGGAGCGCAGTCCGCTGTTCTACGCCGCGCTGTTGTTGCTGATACTTGGCCTTTGCGGTATTACTGCGACCGGCGATGCCTTCAATGTCTTTGTGTTCCTGGAAGTGTCGTCACTTGCCACGTATACGCTGATTGCAATGGGCCGGGACCGTCGTGCGCTGACAGCATCGTTTACCTATCTGATCATGGGCACCATCGGCGCCACTTTTTACCTGATTGGTGTCGGCTTTCTATATGTGATGACAGGCACTCTCAATATGGCTGATCTGGCCGAAAGACTGCCTGCCATCAGTGACAGCAGCACCGTTCGCACAGCGTTTGCGTTTATTGTGACCGGTATCTGTTTAAAACTGGCTTTGTTTCCCCTGCATCTCTGGCTGCCGAATGCCTATACCTATTCTCCCTCTGCCGTCACCGCGTTTCTGGCAGCAACTGCGACCAAGGTGGCCGTTTACGTTCTGATCCGTTTTGTCTTTACCATCTTTGGTGTTGACTTCAGTTTTGGCATGGAACCGCTGGCAGAAGTACTGATTCCATTGTCAGTTATTGGAATCCTCAGCGCTTCAACAGTGAGTGTGACACAGCCCAATATCAAACGGATGCTGGCGTATTCGAGTGTGGCACAGATTGGTTATATCGTGCTTGGCCTGGCCATGGGGACAGCAATGGGTCTGACCGCAGCGTTATTGCACATGTTCAACCACGGATTGATGAAAGGGGCGCTGTTCATGGCCATGGGAGCGGTGGCTTACCGTATGGGCGGCACTGAAATTTCTGATATGAAAGGTCTGGCCAAAACCATGCCATTGACATTCTGGGCGTTTGTGCTGGGTGGTCTCAGTCTGATAGGTGTACCGTTGACAGTGGGGTTTGTCAGTAAATGGCACCTGATTCTGGCAGCGCTTGAGCTCGGTTGGTGGCCAATCGTTATCGTCATACTGGCCGGATCAATGCTTGCAGTGCTTTATGTTGGCCGGGTAATAGAGGCAGGTTTTTTTGGTCAGCCGGCAGACACTACCCGACGCGAAGCACCAATGGGCATGCTGGTACCGTTATGGATTCTGGTAATCGCCAACATCTGGTTTGGCATTGATACGCGTTTGACTGTGGATATTGCCGAAGCGGCTGCCGCGCAGTTGATGGCGGGAGGTGTTGCACTGTGACAGCCAATACAGCGCTGCTCTTGACGTTAATAGTCCCGCTGCTGGGTTCGGTATTGATTGGCCTGACCGGCCGTTGGCCAAACCTGCGCGAAACAGTCACGCTGATCACGGCAATCTCCCTGTTTGCGCTGGTGATCCGGGTACTGATGGGACTCAATGCCGATGAAGCCATAGGTGTAGAGTTGGTCACTGTATTCTCTGGTGTGCCCATTGCATTCAATACTGAACCGCTGTCCATACTGTTTGCAATGATTGCCAGCGGCCTGTGGATCGTCACCTCGGTGTACGCCATTGGTTATATGCGCGGCACCAATGAGATAAACCAGACACGTTTCTACGTGTGTTTTGCACTCGCGCTGTTCGGTGCCATGGGTGTGGCATTTTCCGCGAACCTGCTCACACTGTTTATTTTTTATGAAGTCCTTACGCTGTCAACCTATCCACTGGTAACTCACAAAGGCGATGACAAGGCCAAGGCCGGGGGTAGAACGTACCTCGGCATTCTGATGACCACATCCATTGTGTTTCTGTTGCCGGCCATTATCTGGACCTACGCGGCTGCAGGTACGCTGGACTTTGTGCCTGGCGGAATCCTGCAAGGCAATCTGGCTGCCGGGTCTGCCACTCTGTTGCTGTTGCTGTTCCTGTTTGGTGTTGCCAAAGCGGCGGTGATGCCGGTACACAGATGGCTGCCTGCCGCGATGGTCGCACCCACCCCGGTTTCTGCGCTGCTGCACGCAGTAGCGGTCGTGAAAGCAGGGGTATTCACGCTGATCAAGGTAGTGGTTTACATCTTTGGTACCGACTATCTGGCCGAAGTACCTTATGAGAGTATTGCGGTCTATCTTGCCGGCTTTACTGTGATAGCCGCTTCCTGTGTGGCGTTGCGACAGACAAATATCAAACGCCTGCTGGCCTATTCAACCATTGGTCAGCTCGGTTATATCGTCATGGCAACCATGGCTCTGGCGCCATTCTCGGAGATTGGTGCCGCCATCCACATTGCAGCGCATGCGTTTGGCAAAATCACGCTGTTCTTTACCGCGGGCGCCATTTATGTAGCTTCCAAAAAGACGGAGATTTCCCAGCTCAACGGTATCGGCTGGCGTATGCCTTATACGATGGCTGCGTTTGCAGTTGGAGCCCTGTCAATGATCGGTGTGCCGCCGACCGCAGGGTTTGTATCCAAATGGTTCATTATTGCCGGCGCTTTCCAGCTGGACAATTACTTTGTACTGGCTGTCCTGATCATCTCAACAGCACTTAACGCTGCATATTTTCTGCCCATTATATTTAACGCGTTTTTCAAGCCCGAAGATGTTACGCCAGTGAAGGACCATGGTGAGGCGCCGGTGAACATGGTAATGGCGCTCAGCTTTACGGCGATGCTCACCATACTGTTTTTCTTTTTTAACGGGCCGGTGCTTGATCTTGAAACCCAGATTGTCGGAGGTATGCCCTGATGAGTGAGCAGTCTGAAACAGTAAAGCAAGTATCAGACCGGGCAGGTAAGGGTCTGATTGCCAACGTATATGGCGAGGATTGTCCCCGCGTGGATTTACCGGATCTGCAGAACGGACAACCTCACTGGCTGGTCAGACCCTCGACTATCAAACTCTTATGGTGGGCATTTTCCATCATTCTTGCACTCACCGTGATTGCACAAGGTTTTGTTCATGTGCATGAGTATTTTACATTAGATGGCTGGTTTGGTTTTTACGCCATCTTTGGTTTTGTAAGCTGCCTGGGAATGGTGATATTCGCCAAATTACTGGGCCTGTTTCTGAAGCGGCCGGATACGTATTATGACGATCACTGATTTAATATTTCCCCCTGCGTTTATCATGATAATCGGCGCCATGCTGGTGCCGATGGTACGCGCGAGCTTCAGACCGGTGCTGGTAGTTCTGGTGCCAATGCTCACATTATTGATGATCTGGAATCTGGACGATGGTGTACTGCTGACCGCTCGTTTTCTGGGTTATGAAGTCGAGTTGGTGGAAGCAAGCAATGTACGCCGTCTGTTTGCTACCATTTTTGCATTGATGGCCATGGTTGGCGGCTTTTTCGGCTTTCGTCATGCCAAGGTTACTGAATTGTCTGCAGCAATGGCTTATGCGGCGGGCGCGGTGGGGGTGGCTTTTGCCGGTGACCTGATAACACTGTTCCTGTTCTGGGAATTCATGGCCCTGTTTTCCACTGTTGTTGTCTGGTGCGGGGGAACGGAAGCTTCTCGTCGGGCAGGTATTCGCTACGGAATCATGCACCTTATAGGCGGTATCATTCTCAAGATTGGTATTGAAGGTGTCGCAGTTCAGACCGGTTCTATCGAGATTCAGGCGCTGACCCTGAACAGTTTTGCAACGTGGATGATATTGATCGGCGTGCTCATCAATGCTGCAGCACCGCCCGTGTCTGCATGGCTGTCGGATGCCTATCCCGAAGCCAGTCCCACCGGATCTGTTGTGTTGTCAGCATTTACCACCAAAACAGCGGTTCTGGCATTGTGGTTACTGTTTCCCGGGCAGACAGTTCTCATCTGGGTTGGTCTGTACATGATTTTCTACGGCATTATTTATGCGCTGATGGAAAATGACATGCGCCGGATTCTGGCCTATTCCATTGTCAACCAGGTTGGTTTTATGGTTGTCGGTGTCGGCATTGGAACTGAGCTTGCGCTCAATGGTGTGGCTGCGCATGCATTTGCACACATCATCTACAAAGCGCTGCTGTTAATGAGTGCAGGTGCGGTCATGGTTCAGACTGGCAAGCGTAAATGTACCGATCTGGGTGGGCTTTACCGCACCATGCCCGTGACCGCTGTATGCGGGATTATCGGCGCACTGGCTATTTCAGCATTCCCGTACACATCCGGTTTTATTTCCAAATCGATGATCAGTTCCGGTGCGGCCTATGAGGAACTGGCGTTTGTCTGGTACTGCCTGGTTGCGGCATCTGCAGGTGTGTTCCTGCACGCCGGCATCAAATTTCCGTGGTTTGTTTTCTTTCAGAAAGATTCTGGTCTGAGACCAAAAGATCCTTCCTGGAACATGCAGGCGGCAATGATATTCTTTGCGGCGGCCTGTGTACTGATCGGGGTGTTTCCTCAGGTACTTTATCAGTTCCTGCCGTTTGCAGTGGACTATGCTCCTTACACCGCTGATCACCTGGTCACACAACTGCAACTGTTGTTGTTTGCTGGGCTTGCGTTCTTCGTTACCTTGCCATTGATGAAGCGTACGCTGACCATCAGCCTGGATGCGGACTTCTTTTATCGTCGTCTGGGCCCGATACTGTGGCGTGGTTTCGAGACGTTACTGGGTGGGTTGAAAGGGCTGATGCACAAGGTGATCATTGATCCGGCGCGCCTGCTGCCGCAATTCTGGATGCGCTATCACGGCCCGGACGGGCCACTGGCTCGCACCTGGCCGACTGGCAGTATGCTGATGTGGGTGACCGTCATGCTGGTCGTGATTCTGATCGGAGCGCGTCTGCTCTGACGCTTGCTGCTTTTGCAGCACGGCACGTACAGAGGCTCCCTCAGAAGTTGCTCGCCTGCGATTGCCCAGGGGGCTGCAGAACCAGTTGCTGCCCGGGCATCAGCAGGGCATCGGGTGTCAGGTTGTTCCATTGTTGCAACTCAGCTACCGTCAGCTGGTATCTGTTGGCGATTCGCCAGAGGTTGTCCCCACGTCTTACTGTGTACACACCCACAGCGTTAGGTGTCGGCTCTCCGGCTGCGATGGCCAGTCCATTTGGTAGCGGATCACCCGCCTGATATGCGCGAGGTATGAGCAGCGAGTCTCCCGCTATGATTCGCGAGCCACGGATATTATTGGTTTGCTGCAACACACTGACCTGGGTCTGATGTGCTTTTGCTATGCCGCTTAGCGTGTCACCGGGTTTGATAACATACCGATCCCAGGTAATACGGGCGTTCCCAAGATCTGCGAGTTCCGTTTCAAATTTTACAGCTGCCGCAATGGGCAGATTGATCAAATGGGGGCCATTGGGATGTGTTGCCCATTGCAAATAGCCAGGATTCAGTTCAAATATGGTTTCAGGCGCCAGGCCTGCCAATTGGGCTGCCAGAGTAAGATCGATCTGGGAGCCTGCATCCACTTGCGCCAGCCAGGGTCTGTGTGGCGTCATATCCAATGTTAATCCGTTGCCAAGCGGGTCGGCCATGGCGTAGGCCAGTCCCAACAGGCGCGGAACGTGGCGCAGAGTTTCACGAGGTAACGGCAGGGACCAGAAATCGGTGAGCCGGTCTCGGCTCTGGTTGCGGCGAATGGCGCGTGACACCGTACCCTGTCCCGCATTATAGGCCGCCAGTGCCATCAGCCAATCCTGATCAAACTGGGTGTAAAGACGCTCCAGATAGTCCAGTGCGGCATGTGTGGAAGCAATCGGGTCATGGCGTCCGTCGTACCACCAGTTTCGATCCAGTCCCAGACTGCTGGCAGTGGGTGCCATGAATTGCCACAGCCCGGCAGCATTCACACCGGAGCGTGCTTCCGGAAGATAGGCGCTCTCGATAACGGGCAGTAACGCCAACTCCATCGGCAATTTGCGGCGCTCAATTTCCATGACAATTTCGTAGATGAATGGGGCTGCCCGTTCACTGACATGCCGCATGAATTCCGGATTGGCCTTGAACCAGGCCAGTTCTTCGGCTATCTCGTCATTAAAATGCAGATGATAGAACTCAAGGCCTTCACTGACCCGGAACCAGACACTATTCTGAAACGCAATTTCTTCGTCACTGAGTTCGCTGGGTGGCGCAGGGGAAGGTGCTTCACGGTTGATACGGGGGGCTGTCCGTCGCGCTGTGGAGTCATGTGTCCGGTTGGTCTGCGCGGTTGTGTCTTCTGCATCCGGGATGTTGTCGTGCTGCTGCAGGTTAGAGCAGGCATTGAGAAAGAGGGTGGCTGATACCAGCAATACAAGTCGCCGGCGTCGGAATCTGGGTTTATGCAATGTGGTCAATTGGTATCTTTCCATGTTCTCAGTGCAGCAAAAATCTGCTCATCGGTAGCTGTATTCAGCGCGGCATGAGCCCGCACAGTTGTCTTGAGATTGTCACTGTGACAGCGTAAAAACGGATTGGTTCGCAATTCCTTGTCTATGGTGCTTGGCAGAGTTGGCAAATGCTGGTCACGCTTGTCGGTTTCATCCTGTACACGTTGCACAATGTCCTGATTATCTGGTTCCGCCTTCATGGCGAATCTCAGATTATTCAATGTGTATTCATGTGCACAGTAGACCAGTGTCTCGCCCGGTAGCTTTGCGAGTTTCTGCAAGGACTCATACATTACCGGCGCGGTACCCTCAAAAAGTCTTCCACAACCCGCTGCAAACAGGGTGTCTCCACAGAACAGGCGCGGCGTGTCACCAACTTCCTGCGCAAAATAGGCAATATGATCCAGCGTATGTCCTGGCACTTCTATCACCGCCAGTTCCACGCCGGGCAGGGGCTCAATCCTGTCGCCTTCATGCAACGGATGGGTTATTCCCGCGATATGGCCACCGGCTGGTCCATAGACCGGAATACTCTGGCCCCGGGTCAGACGCCTGATGCCACCGGTATGGTCCGCATGGTGGTGCGTGATCACTATACCAACAAGAGATAACGCGTTTGCGTCAAGAAATGCGAGCACCGGCTCTGCGTCACCGGGGTCCACCACAACACAACTGCCATCCAGACAGACTGCCCAGATATAATTATCATTGAAGGCCGGAATTGGCTCTACACGGATTGTCATTGTCTACCTCTGCTACAAACGCTTGCTACAAACGCTCCAATGATAACAGATCCGGTTTGGTATGGTTCCATGGCAGTGCTAGAATCCACAGCCAGAGGGTATGACCATGATGAAGCATTTATCACGCAAGGCTGTATTGCCAGATCCGGTTGCGTTAGAGCCGCAACTGACCGAATGGATGCATTCACCGCTCGGTGAGGCGCTCCTGAACGCCGAGCGCGAAGCGCTGGCTCCGGTATTGAGCAGGGTATTCGGATACCATGTGTTGCAGCTCTCATGTGCGCCGGATGTGGATATGCTGGGAGACTGCCTGGTGTGTCACAAAATTGGTTTTGCGCCAACCTGGCACGAAAAACGAGCAACTGCCGTTGCCGATATAGAATCCCTGCCGCTTGAGACGGACAGTATTGACGCTGTTCTGCTGCACCATGCACTGGATTTTACTCAGGACAGCCACCGGTTGTTGCGTGAAGCGACCCGCGTACTGATGCCCGGCGGCAGACTGTTTATAGTCGGATTTAATCCCGTGAGCATGTGGGGTCTTGGCAGCATGCTACGGTGGAGGCCACAGACCCCATGGAATGCCAGATTCATCTCCAACCGACGCCTTGCTGACTGGCTGAGTCTGCTGGACTTCCGGGTAGAGAAGGTGACTTATGGCGGGTTTTTGCCACCGGTAAAACATCCTCGCATTTTGTCGCATGCGGAGGATTTCGAACATTGGCTGGATCGGTTTGGCAATCCTACAGGCGCGTTTTATCTGGTTGTGGCGAGTAAACAACGCGTCCCGCTTATACCTGTGGCACCGCGATGGAGAAAGCTGCGCGCCCCGTCGTTAGGAGTGCCTCTGGCTGAAACCGGAAGAGTTGCTGCAGAACCAGGCCGGGTTGCATCTGTGCCTGCACGTAAACAAGCCACTCAAGGCATCGTTGTACCCTTGCGTCCCGCAGTCAAAAAGCTTAACAAGGATTAAATAATTGAAGGATGTTGTTGAAATATATACAGATGGAGCATGCAGGGGCAACCCTGGCCCCGGAGGATGGGGCGTTGTGATGCGTTATCGGGGTGCTGAAAAATTTCTGCACGGTGGTGAACCGCAAACCACCAATAATCGCATGGAACTGACTGCGGTCATACAGGCATTGCAGGCACTGACGCGTTCCGGCTGTGTGGTGAAACTCTACAGTGACTCCAAATATGTGCTGAACGGCATCAGTCAATGGATGGTTGACTGGAAGCGCCGGGGCTGGAAAACCGCTGCAAAAAAACCCGTCCTCAATCAGGATCTTTGGCAAACCCTGGATGTTCTGAGCCAGCAACATGAGATTGAATGGCATTGGGTAAAAGGCCATAGTGGCCACCCGGAAAATGAACAGGCCGACCAGCTTGCCAATCTGGGAATAGATGAATTGACCGGGATCGGGCGCTGATATGCGACAAATTGTACTGGACACCGAAACTACCGGTCTGGATCCCGCGCAAGGGCACAGGATTATTGAAATTGGCTGCGTCGAACTTGAAAAGCGACGGTTGACCGGTCGGCATTTTCATCAATACGTCAAGCCGGACCGGGAAGTCGATGAAGCCGCGCAGGAGGTCCACGGCATCAGTGATGAGTTTCTGCAGGACAAACCTGAGTTCGAACGTGTAGTTGATGAGTTTCTGGCTTTTGTTAAAGGCGCAGAGTTGCTGATCCATAACGCACCGTTTGACATCGGTTTTCTGGACGCTGAGCTGGCCCGTCTGAATCCTGCTTATGGCAGGATGACAGATTATTGCGTGGTGACCGATACGCTCGTTATGGCCCGGCGCAAGCACCCCGGGCAACGTAACAGTCTTGATGCATTGTGCAAGCGTTATGCGGTAGACAACTCTCAGCGTGAACTTCACGGTGCACTGCTTGACGCCGAAATTCTGGCAGATGTATATCTGCTCATGAGTGGCGGACAGACCGATCTTGGCCTCGGTGCTGACGACTCCGGAGACCACCGTGATGGCAGAGATGTCCATGAATGGCGCCAGGTCAACAGGGACAGTCTTTCCCTGACAGTGGTATCACCAACACCGGAAGAGCTGGAAGCACATCACAAATTATTGCAACGTATCCAGCAAAGCAGTGGTGACCGGTGCCTGTGGTTAGCCCAGGATAATGAATGATGCCGGCTGCAGTCATCCTCTTTTATGACGGTAAAGTTTTGCTGAACGGGGAAAAACCACTGTGGCCAGCGACAATTCTGGAATCTCCCGATCTGGACATTCAGGCAGTGCTGCCGGTAACCGGTACGTTCGGAGCCGAGGCTGAGTATCAGGCTGTCAGTCTTGCAACGCTGAATGGATTGGCCGGTGTGGAACCGATCGCCGTTCGTCATCTGTTGTTGGCGAACGGATTTGATGCGTTTTCTCTGGTCGGGCGTGCCAGCCAGTTGGTGAACTGGTTTGCGATGCACCGGTTCTGTGGCGTTTGTGGAAACCCCACCCGGCTGGCAGGCAGCGCCCGGGTATTGCACTGCGACGACTGCAGGCAGGACTATTACCCGAGAATCAATCCTTGCATAATCGTCCTGATAAACCGGGGTGATGAAATACTGCTGGCTCGCAGCAGTCGTCCTGGTGCGGATTTCTACAGCTGCCTGGCCGGCTTCATAGAACCGGGAGAGACAGTAGAAGAAGCGGTCAGGCGCGAAGTCTACGAAGAGGCTAATATACAGATTGCAAACATTCGATATGTAAAAAGTCAGCCATGGCCATTCCCGTCACAGCTGATGCTTGGATTTTTTGCAGATTATGTAGATGGGGATCTGCAGCCGGATCCGGAAGAGCTGGCTGAAGCGCACTGGTATCACGTGACGCAACTGCCAAAGGTACCTGCGGCTGACATTAGTGTTGCGGGCCAGTTGATTGCAGATTATTGCCAGTCAGTACAGGCAGGCGAGTCTTACTAACAGGAGTCTATACATTGGAATATCTGATTGAATATGCGCTGTTTCTGGCGAAATCCATAACCATTGTCGTGGTCATATTTGCCATTGTCAGCGTTATTGTTGCTGCCGGGCAGCGTCGTCGTCAGGGACAGCGCGGCAATATCACAGTAATACATCTGAACAAGGAGCTTGAGAGCCTCAGGGAAGGTCTGCAGCGTGTTGTGCTGGACAAATTCATGTTCAAAAAATTGCTGAAAACGCAAAAAAAGCAGGATAAGGACGACGCAAAAAAACAGAAGCAGGCGTCACAGGGCGAAGAGCGCCGTCGTCGCGTTTATGTGCTGACTTTTGAAGGTGACATGGAAGCCTCCGGTCTGGAATCACTGCGTCAGGAAATAACTGCGGTGCTGACCATGGCTGAGTCGCAGGATGAAGTCATGATACGTCTGGAAAGTCCGGGCGGCATGGTGCATGCGTATGGACTCGCTGCGTCTCAGTTGCTTCGCTTCAGGCAGAAAGAAATTCCCCTGACTGTATGTGTCGACAAGGTAGCCGCCAGCGGCGGTTATATGATGGCATGTGTTGCTGACCGGTTGCTGGCAGCCCCGTTTGCCATTCTGGGTTCAATCGGTGTGCTGGTGCAGATGCCCAACATACACAGACTGCTAAAAAAGAACAATGTCGATTTTGAGATGATCACCGCTGGTGAATACAAGCGCACATTGACGCCCTTTACGGAAGTAACAGAAAAGGGCAGGGACAAGGTGAAACAGGACGTTGAAGAAATGCACGACCTGTTCAAGGAGTGGGTTAAAAAATACAGGCCGGTGGTTGATATCGATCAGATTGCGACCGGTGAAACCTGGGTTGGTCTGCAGGCAGAGAAGCGCAAAATGATTGATCTGATCAGCACCAGCGATGACTACATCGTTCAGGCGTGCGACCAGGCAGATGTTTATGAAGTACATTATGAAATCAAAGTGCCGCTGGGCGAAAAAATTGGTGGCGCATTGCATCATGCCATGGACAAGACGTTGCTGAATTGGTGGCAACGGCTTCGTGACTATCGTCAATTCTAGCCGTCAATTCTAGCCGTCAGTTTTAATCGACAGTTTTAATGCAGGAACAAGGTGAGTTTATGGAACTGGATCAGGAAGTGTTTGAGGCGCTGGTCGTCAGTGAGATTGCGTCCAATGAAGACAAAAAACCGGTTTACCATGCAGCAATAAGTCAGCGAAAAGTTGCAGATCTGCCGGCCGGTGACGTGCTGATAAGGGTGGCATACTCGTCACTGAACTATAAGGATGCTTTGTCCGCCAGGGGTAACAAGGGTGTTACACGCAATTATCCGCACACCCCGGGAATTGATGCCGCAGGTGTCGTGGCTGAATCACTCGACAACAGATTCAAGCCGGGTGATGAGGTTATTGTCACCGGCTACGATCTGGGCATGAACACTGCCGGTGGATTCGGGCAGTTTATCCGGGTACCGGCAGACTGGATTGTGAAAAGGCCTGCAGGTTTGAGTCTGGCTGAGAGCATGATCATAGGAACTGCGGGGCTGACTGCGGCGCTGTGCATTGAGAAACTGCTGTTGAACGGGCTGAGCGTTGATCAGGGACCGGTCCTTGTTACCGGTGCCAGCGGAGGCGTTGGCAGCTTTGCAGTAGCCCTGTTATCACAACTGGGCTTCAGCGTGACAGCAATGAGCGGCTCGGCGTCGGCCCATGATTTTCTGCGACAGCTGGGCGCCGGTAATATTATCGGGCGGGACGAATACACAGACGTAAACCCGCGTCCTTTACTGAAGGAGCAGTGGGCAGGGGCAGTCGATGTAGTGGGTGGCAATATTCTGTTTAATGTTTGCAAATCACTCAATTATGGCGGCAGTGTTGCTTCCTGCGGGCTGGTTGCTGCCCCCATGTTTGAGGCCAGTGTTTTCCCGTTTATTCTGCGCGGTGTAAATCTGCTGGGTGTCGACTCTGTAAATGTTCCGTTGTCACATAAAAGCCAGATATGGAACAAACTGGCCTCCAACTGGAAACTCTCGCAGCTGGCATCGCTGGAAACCAGAATCGGAATGGCTGAGTTGAGCGATGCATTGCAATCCGTCTTCAAGGGACAGTCTACAGGTCGATTGGTACTGGCGTTGAAACAGTAGGCGTCAGCGGCGCCGGAACAGAGGCAGGGGCTGGTCCGGCGCCCCCTGATACACATCACGAAAAACAGTGAATGCTGACAGGGCGTCTTCCGGGCTCTGGTCTTCGCGCAATGCCAGCACATTTATACCACAGCGTGTCATATAAAAAACCTGGTCACGCAGTACGTCACCGATAGCCATAAGATCATCAGTGTAATCCAGTTGTTGTCTTATGAATCGGGCATTGCTGTAGTTTCGTCCATCACTGAACACTGGAAAATTAAGTGCAATCATCGGAATGGCTGTCACTGGCGGTAATGCATCGCCGACCAGGGCAGC
>TARA_R110002072_G_scaffold42064_1_pt1 | contig 58487 bp, 39 predicted proteins | sample TARA_R110002072 | Tara Oceans TARA_R110002072 (sample SAMEA4397118) | marine metagenome | biome: Polar Biome; feature: [SRF] surface water layer (ENVO:00010504); material: water (ENVO:00002006), including particulate matter (ENVO:01000060) such as... | depth 5 m | reverse complement strand
GTCGGCGAGCTCTTGCATCGTCGGGGAATAGCCACGGCGAATTCGGGAATCGCGGATCAACTGAAGAATGCGGAGTTGTTTGGGTGTGAGGTTCATCATGCCCTTCCTTTCGAGCGGTTTGGGTCCGTACAGCCGAGCGCGAGGATTCGATTATCCGGAAGCGGACGCGCGATGCGCCCTGGCTTGCGCGTGGCCGTGCGGTCTGCTTTGAAGTCGTCCCGGTGAGTTGTCCCAGCGATCGCTGCACACGCGCGAGCGTGTCGTGCTGGGACTGAAGCTTGGATTGCATCACCTGCAAGAGCCCGACGATCTCCGTGCGGGTTGTCGGCTGTGCTGGTTTGGTCTGAGATAAGTCTGAGCGGGTCAGGCGTCCATGCCCGGTGGTCCGGTCGCTGTACTGGTTGGTGAACTCGCCCCCGGGCCCGATCTGGAGCAGCGTCGTTGTTGAGCGTTGGGGCATGAAGCCCCGATTGGGTTGGGAAACAAAGAGTTCGGCGAGACCCTGAAGGCGAGATTGAAGGCGTGATTTGAGTTGGGCTTGGAGCGTGTTCATATCGAGTATCCTGATCGTTCTGGCGCGGAGCTTGGGTTGGAAGCAATGCGTTGTCCATGGTTTGATCGGGTCTCTGTTGAAGAATGAATGAGTCTTTCTCAAGCGTTTGTTTGGTATAAGATAGCCAATCATGGGCCGGACGACAAGCAAAACACTGTGATTTCAGCAATTTACATCTCGGAACGCTCAAGAATGAGCGATTTCGCCCATACAAAAACCATGCGCAAACTTGGCCAATGAACCCAAGTCTGTGTTTATCGGACGCGTTTGAACCGACTCCCGGCCCGCTGCACGCGCCCCTGGATCTCAAGCATCGTCAGTTTGGATCGCAGATCACCCGGATTCAGGCCCAATCGCTCGGCCAGTTCGTCGCCAGTCCTCGGCTCATCGAGCGCTTCGAGCAGCGCGCGGGTGGCGTCGTCCACATCCCCGATCGGGGTGGGGGCGGGCGGAAGCGTTGATGTGTTCGGTGTCGGTTTCTCAAAGAGCGCGGGCTGGGCCGTGCTGCTGGTTGGGTCTTTCGTTTTGGCCTCGTGCGAGCCGCTGTATAAATGATACGCGTCGCGCTCCAGAATCGAGATCACATCGCTCGGGTCGGTCACGAGATGGGCGCCGTCTTTGAGCAGTTGGTTCGAGCCCGCGCTGGCGGGGGAATCGATCCGCCCGGGCACACCCATGACCTCGCGCCCGTGGTCCTCGTTGGCGTGGCGGGCCGTGATGAGGGCGCCGGATTTGAGCCCGGCTTCGATCACCACCACCCCGAGGCTGAGCCCGGAGATAATCCGATTGCGCGCCGGGAAGTTCTTGGCGTCCGGGGGCGTGTGCACGGGCAGCTCCGAAATGATCGCGCCGCCGGTGGCGACGACTTCGTCAAAGAGGTTGGCGTTCTCGGGCGGATAGGCATGAGCGAGGCCGCAACCCATGACGACGATCGTGGAGCCGCCACCGCTCAGGGCCCCGCGATGGGCGCAAGTGTCGATCCCGCGTGCCCCGCCCGAGACCACTGTCAGCCCTGCGCTGGCGAAGGCATGACCAAACCGGGTCGCTTGTTCAGATCCATACACGCTGCACGAACGCGAGCCGACGATCGAGACGGTGTATTTGTGGGTCGCCGAATGATCGAGGCGCCCGCGGACCATCAGGATGGGCGGGGCGCTGGGCGTCTGGGCGAGCATCGGCGGGTACTGCGGATCGCCGATCGACACCACATGGGCACCGACCTTGGCAATTTTTTCGAGCGCTTCGTCCACGCGTTCGATCGAGCGGTGCAGGTGCTGTGCGATGCTCGCGGCCGTGGTATTGCCGATGCCCGGCACACGGGCGAACTGCGAGGTCGTCGCGCCCAGCACCGCTTCGGGTGAGCCCAGCGCCTCGATGAGCTTGGCGATCCGGATCGGCCCGAGCCCGGGCACCATCGTCAAGGCGAGCATCGATCGCCCGTTCGCGGAGCAATCGCCCGGCGACGGAGCACGCGTGTCGTCAGGTTGTGGACGATCCCCGGGCATCCCTAGTGCTCAAACTGCTCGACGGGAGTGAGCAATCCGTAGCCCTTGCCTGCGGATTTCTCGTCGTGATCCAAGATCCGGGCGTAGAGCTCGATCGAGGTCTCGATCGGGATGTCCGTGAGCAGGTTCTTCTCGACGATCATCTGCGGGTACAGGAAGGTCGGGTTGGGGCGACGGACCGTGATGAACAGGCGCTTACCATCGGGGATGCGTTCGTCTTTCTCGATCGCGAACGACCAGCCCGAGTGGGGGGCCTGCATCACCAGCATGTGGTGTTCGTTGAGGGCGTCGAGGCGGATGGGCGGGATCTGATCGACGGGTTCGTTCATGCTGATCTTCTGCTTGCGTAGTCGGGGTCGGCTCTCCCAGACCGAGCAGCCGCTGGCGATGACCACGGTGCCCAGCACGAGCAAGAGAGCGATCGTCCATACCGATACCGTCATCCACATTGGCCTGAGCGTATTCATAGTGAGCGTTCCCCGAGAGTATCCCACACACGCAGAGATCGTGTGTTTGTCTATTGTATGGTAGAGCATCCCGCGTGGAAGGGCAACGCGGGGGGATTCTGCGAGAAACTGAATTGGAATAGGGCTGGTCGGCGTCGATTAGATCGTGATGTCGATCATTCGTCCGGTTTGTGGGCCGACGGGCTGGGCGGGCGATGGACTTGGGGCCATCTGGGATGCTGGCGTGGATACCGGGAGCACCTCGCCGAGCTTGGGGGCGGTGGATAGGGATGCGTTGCTCGGCTCGTAGCAATCGCAGGGGCGATTGATCTTGGTGGCATCGTAAACTTTGGTCTGGTTCTCGGCTAAGTTTTCAGCACGGAGCATCCGATGGAACGGCACCTGCCCGGGCGGGGCATCGAAGGGCTTGGGCATCGGCACAACGGTCCGATCTGGGGTCACCAGATGGCTCGGGTTGATCGTGCTGTCCATTCTTGCGATGCTCATCGCCAGAAGGAGTTGCACGCCCGGTGCCGGAGGGTGTAGTCCGGAAAGAACCGGCGGATCGCTCCAATATCCGGTTTTCGTGTTGATGGCGGGGCGGGTTGTTCGGGCGTGTGGCGTGGGTGCAACGGCGGGTGTGCGTATCATCCACCCCGATGAGCACCCGCACGATCCAGACCGATGACCTCGATTTCGAGCTCCCCAAGGAGCTGATCGCGACGACCCCTGCTGAACCTCGGGATTCATCGCGCCTGCTGGTGGTGTCGCGCTCGGACCCATCGCGGCTCGAACACCGGGTGTTCTCGGAGTTGCCCGGATTGCTCTCGCCAAATGACCTGATGGTCTTCAACCGCTCGCGTGTGGTGCCGGCCCGCCTGATCGGGGTCAACATCGAGTTCGGGAGCAAGTTCGAGGGGTTGTATCTTCGATCGGATGAGCCAGAGGGAGACTGCCCCGTCTGGATCGCGATGGTCAAAGCCAAGCGGGCCAAGCCCGGCAAACGATACCGATTGATCGATGCGAGCGGACAAGAAACCGACATCGCGGTCGAGCTGATCGAGCGGTTCGCCCCCGAGGGCCCCGGCGCGTGGCGTTTGCGGGTGGTTGGGGATGGTTCGGGCGAGTGTTCAAGCGAGGCCATGCTCGATCGGGCGGGGCATACGCCGTTGCCGCCGTACATTTTGGCGCAGCGCAAGACGCGGGATCAATCGCCCGGCGACGCTTTCGATCGGGCCCACTACCAGACGGTGTACGCCTCGGACGATGAGCTCGGGTCGGTGGCTGCCCCGACGGCTGGGCTGCACTTCACGCCCGCGGTGCTCGATGGGCTCAAGGCCCGGTCTGTGCGCACAAGCGAGGTGGTGCTGCATGTGGGTGCGGGGACTTTTAAGCCTGTCGAGAGCGACACGCTCGATGAGCATCCAATGCATGCAGAGTGGTGCTCGATGGGCAGTGCGGCGGATCTTTTCCCCCGCAGCGATGGCGGGCGGACCTTCGCGGTCGGCTCGACGAGCGCCCGGACGCTGGAGAGCTTCGGGCAGCTGCATGAAGAGAACGAAGAGAACGAACAGGGCGAGCCGATGCCGAGCATGCACTCGACGCGGATCTTGATCCAGCCGGGCTATCGCTGGCGGTGGGTCGATGGGATGGTGACGAACTTTCATCTGCCGCGTTCGACGCTGCTGGCGATGGTGGCGGCCATGCTCGAGGTGCCTGGCGAGATCGACGGGCTCTCACGCATCCAAGCCATCTACCGGATTGCGATCGAAGAACGGTATCGATTCTTTAGCTACGGCGACGCGATGCTGATCCTTCCCTAGCAGTGTTGGGGAAGCTATTTGTAGCCTGTAGGCGGGCACTTTGACGATACAGGGTCAGTTGATTGTGAAGGGAAGCCGCATTGATACTTGCTGATCTGATTGCTGGTTTGGATGTTCATTGTGTGAGCGAGGGCGCTGACGCGGGGGCGATCCGTATCTGCGATCTGACCGAGGACTCGCGCACGGCCGTGCCCGGCTCGCTTTTCATCGCCCGCCGGGGGACGCAGGCTGACGGGTGTCGGTATATCGAGCCGGCGATCCAGTGCGGGGCGGTGGCGATCATCACGGATCGGGCGGATGTGCTCGACGAGCTCGACCCGGCAATGGCCAGTAAGGTCGCGGTGTTCGTCAGCGAGCAGATCACACGGGACGGTGCATTGATCGCCGAGCGGTTCTATGGCAACCCGGGCGATGAGCTGCTGATTGCGGGTATCACTGGGACCAATGGCAAGACGACCATCACGCACATGGCCCATCAGTTGATCGAAGCCGCGGGTGTCCGGTGCGGCTTGATCGGCACGGTGGAGATTGACGACGGGCGCGAGTGCGCAAGAGCCACGATGACGACGCCGCCGGCGGTGGAGCTGAGCCGAACGCTGGCGACGATGCGCGAGCACGGGTGCAAGGCGGTGGTGATGGAGGTGTCGAGCCATGCGCTCGATCAGGGGCGCGTCGATGCGATGCGCTTCGATGCGTGCGCCTTTACGAACCTCACTGGCGATCATCTGGACTACCACCAGACCATCAAGCACTACCTGCAGTCCAAGGCCAAGCTGTTCGGGTTGCTTAAAGCCGACGGGTTGGCGGCGATCGGCGAGCGACCCGACGATGCACATGGATCGAGCCAACGCATGATCGACGCGTGCCCGAAGAGCGCACAGATCGTGCGCTGCGTCGATGGCCAGTGCGTACGAATCAGCGACGAGTCCATCGGGGGCATGACACTGACGATGACGACGCCGATGGGCGAGATCCGTTCGCGGGTCCCGATCTTCGGTGGATACAACGCGACCAACACGCACCAGGCGGTGCTAATCGCTCAGCATGCGTTGACGCGTGCCGGGCTGGATCAAGAAACGATTCTGGGCGAGATCACGGAAGAACTGGCGCACCTCAAGCTCGCGCCCGGTCGGCTCGAACGGGTGCATGGGGGCGAGGACGATGTCAAAGTATTCGTGGACTTTGCGCACACAGACGACGCGCTCGCGAGTGTGCTGGGCGCTGTGCGCGGGGTCCTTGATAGTGGCTCGCAACTCTGGTGCATCTTCGGCTGCGGCGGCGATCGGGACACGAGCAAGCGTGCACGCATGGGAACGGTGGTCTCAACGATCGCCGACCGCGCGGTGATCACGAGCGATAATCCGCGAAGGGAGCCGCCCAGTCGCATCATTGACGAGATCAGAACAGGCATCGATGAATCGAAGATGCACAAAGTGAGCGTGCAGTCCGACCGATCGCAGGCCATCGCTTTTGCGGTGTCCAATGCCAACCCGTGCGATGTGATCGTGATCGCTGGTAAGGGGCATGAAACCGAGCAAATCTCCCCCGACGGCATGGGCGGCGTGCGCTCCGTGCACTTCGACGATCGCGAGCACGCACGCTCGGCCTTGCGTGAGCGCCGATTGCGTCACTCGACGAGTGCGGGGCAGGCATGAGCAGTTGGGCGTGCGAAGCAATCCGGGCGGCCACGGGCGGTCGATGGCTGATCGAGCCCGATTGTTCGTCGGTTGAGTTCAGCGGAGTGGCGATCGATACGCGGGCGATTGAAACGGGCCAGCTGTTCTTTGCGTTCGTCGGCGAGCAGGTCGATGGGCATGCGTACCTTGAGCAAGCCAAGCAGGGGGGCGCGTCGATGTGTGTGGTCAGCGACGCAGACAAGGTGCCCGATGGGTTCGGGCTGCCGGTGCTGGTGGTCGAGGACATGCTTGGTGCGATCACGGGCTTGGCTCAGGCCTGGCGGGCAAAGCTCAAAGCTCAAGTGATCGGGGTGACGGGGTCGAACGGGAAGACGACGACCTGCCGATTGTTACACAGTGTGTGCGCACAGGATGGAATGTCGGTGGTTTCGCAGAAGAGTTTCAACAATCAGCTCGGCGTGCCGATCACGATCTTGAACACACCGATGGATGCTGAGTATCTCGTCGCGGAGCTGGGGACGAGTTCACCCGGCGAGATCGAAGCGCGCACGGCGTTGTTGCAGCCGGAGATCGCGGTGATTACTTCGATCGGTCGGGCGCACCTCGAAGAGTTGGGCAACCAAGCCGGCGTGGCGAGGGAGAAGTCGGCCATTGTTCTTGGGCTTGCGAGCGGTGGGTCTGCCGTGATCCCGGGTGGGATTGACGCGCTGGATGCTGTGCTTGCGAGTGTTAAGGGCAGCCGAAGGATCGAGCGGCTGGGGCCCGATCGTGTACGCATCGAAGCACAACGCGATGGCGTGACTCGGTTCGCGTTCGATGGTCAACCATTCGAGGTCCCCATGCTCGGCGAGCACAACGCACGCAACAGTGCGATGGCGATTCTCGTTGGGCGAGAGTTGGGGATCGAGGACGCGAAGATCCGCGATGGGTTGAGATCGGCAGAGGGCGCGGCCATGCGATTCGAGCGGATTGATATTTCTATTGCAGGTAAACCAATCGTGGTCTACAACGATGCATACAACGCGAACCCGGACTCGATACGGGCCGCGATCGGGACCTTTGCTGGGATCATCGAGGGCAAGCGATCGGTGCTGGTGCTGGGGGATATGCTCGAGCTTGGAAATGAAAGCGAGGCTGAGCACGGGGCGCTGGTGGAAGAGCTTCTAGCGGGCCATGGTATGTTCGATCAAGTCGTGCTCGTTGGGAGCGCATTAGCCGAGGCCTGCAAGAGGCTGGGGGCTGGTGGGCGATTCTCGGTGATTCCCGAGCATGATCAATGCACGATGCGGCGGATCGCCGATGGTATCGGGGAGGGCGATCGCGTGCTGCTCAAGGGCTCGCGTGGTATGCGCCTCGAACGCATCGTCGAGCTGCTTGCTCAACGAATCTCCAGCACAGAAGCTCAATCAGAGGCCAATCCACACGCATGATCTACATTCTCTTTGACATTATGCAGAACTGGCTGAGCAAGATTGGGCTCTACAAGTTCTTCTCGGTCTTCGACCAGGTCCAGTTCCGCGCGTTGCTCGCGGCCGGGCTCTCGTTCGCGATCGTGGTGCTGATGGGCAAGCGGGTGATCAGGTTCTTGATCTCGATGAAGATCGGCGATGGCGGCGAGACCGACGCCGAGCTGCTGCGGGAGCACGCCGCGACCAAGGCCAATGTGCCTACGATGGGCGGGGTGCTGATCGTCGGGGCGATTTTTATCAGCACATTTTTGCTGGCCGACATCCGGATCAACCGGATCTATCTCGGGTTGTTCACGCTTCTCTGGCTGGCGGGTGTTGGCGGGGCCGACGATTGGCTCAAGCTGACCGCGGCTCGGCGCGGCACGGGGCGCCAGGGGTTGTACTCGTGGGAGAAGCTGGTCTTCCAGCTCGGCATCGGGGCGATCGTGGGCTACTTTGCGTATCGCTATGGGATGCTTGCCGATGGCGCGGATTCGATGGCCCATGTGCTCAACTTGCCGTTCCAGCGTTCGTATGAGCCGACGACCAAGTTCGCTGCGGACGGGTTGATCTATCTGAGCATGCCCGTGTTCGTGGTGCTCTCGACGCTGATGGTCGCGGGGTTGTCCAACGCGGTCAATATTACCGACGGCATGGACGGGTTAGCCTCGGGCTCATCGCTGATCGTGACCTTCGGGTTGATTCTGCTCGCGTTGATCGCGGGCAACGAGGGCGCGGCTCAGTATCTGTATGTCCCATACATCCCGTTCACCGACGAGCTCGGCGTGATGGCCGGGGCGATGGCGGGGGCGTGCCTGGGGTTCCTGTGGTGGAACTGCAAGCCCGCGCAGGTGTTCATGGGCGATACCGGATCGCTGGCGCTCGGTGGCTTGATCGGGTACATCGCGGTGATGGTCCGCCAAGAAGTCGTCGTGCTGATGATGTGCGGCGTGTTTCTCTTCGAGATCGGATCGGTCGTGCTGCAGGTCGGCTGGTTCAAGTACACGCGGATCAAGACCGGCACCGGGCGACGGATCTTCCGCATCGCGCCGTATCACCATCATCTGCACCAGGGCGGGTGGGCCGAGAATCAGGTGGTCAATCGGTTGTGGATCGTGGGCATCCTGCTGATGGTCGTGGCGATGGCGTCGCTCAAGATTCGATAAGCAGGCGTGGTTTGACGAGCAGCACGCGGTCCTGGATCGGTCCCAGCTCGCCGGGCTCGATGCGGATTTCTATTTGTGTGGTGCGGGGTTCTAAACGAGCATTCAGAGTCTGCGATGGATGATCGGCGTGGAGGCGCTGGGTAAGTAGCTCGGTGCGATTGCCGGATCTGTCAATCGCTTCCACATGGGCGACGCAGTCCGTCCAGGTGTTGATCTGTGCGACAAGCTCGCAGGCGAAGCGCGAAGCGCCCTTGGGCACCGGGTAGATCGCCCGCACCGGGGCGCGGAGGTCGATGGTCGAGAGCACGGGGTTGGTGTGTCTGGCGACAACGAACGGGGTGGGTGTCCAGTCGCGATCGCCGGTGGGCTCGATGAGCGATGGGGTGATCGACGCGAGGGCGACGACTCGGGCGTCGGTTTGTTGGATCGTGATCCCGGCGGGGGCGTTGGGGGGGAGCTGCCAAGTGATCTCGTTCGGCGACGAAGATGTTGAGTCGAGCCCGAGCGAAGTGGCATCGACAACAATCGACATCGGCTCGCGGAAGTTAAAATCAAAGCTCGATACTCGAAGCCGTAAATGATCGCTCGTTGTGATGTACATCCCGGGGACAAACTCGGGTGGGTTGGCCATGGTGATTGATTTGATCTGGTCGAGCGCGATCGAGATGGGGGCTTGATCCGGGGCACTGTCGAGGCTGATCGATGCGGTGTGCTCCGGGGAGCCGATGGATTCGATGAAGCCGACTAAGCGGTCATTGTTCTTCGTGACGACGGTGTCCGCATCGGGAAACTGAGTTGAGAAATCATCGGCGAGCATGGGCGGTGCGTCGGTCATGACGCGGAGCTGTTCGAGCGACAATGTCGCGTTGCCAACGGTCGAGTTACCGGCGTAGAGCACGAGTTGGAGGGCATCTGGATCGTTCGAGTCGAGCAGCCGCCCTTGGATGATCTGCCCATCGACGAGCGAGAGGTAGCGTGTGGGAGCGAACCGGGTCTCGGGTTCAACGATCGGCGGGACTTGGATCGGGTCGAGCTCAGGGTCGGGTGGACGATGAGCACGATCTGACGAGGGGAGCGCGAAGAAGAGATCGTCGATCGCGTAGGTTGTCCGGATACCGAACTGGTCGATCCCGACAATCGCGGATTCGTCCGCGCTGATGATCGTGGTCTCGATCAGCTCCAGCGTGTCGTTGCACAATGTCCAACTAAGTCCGCCGGATTGATCTTGGGCATTGATCACAGGCGTCGTGAACGCGAGGGCAAAAACGGTAAGCAATGATCGTGTAGATGGGAGATTCATAGTTTGTTTACTTCTGAAAAATCGGGAGGTAGCGTTTGGGCATCTGGAGGATGATCAGGGCCATGGCGGTGCCGTAGGGCTTGCCGACGGATCGGTCGTCCCACGAGCCGTCGTCGTTCTGGAGTTCGAGGAGTTCTTCGCGGATGGCGGGCCACCAGAGTTCCCAGTGGTCATCGCCCGCCAAGTACATCGCCTGCACGGCGTAGTACTGCCCGTAGAAATAGTGCGAGCGGGTGGCCGACGCTTTGCCGGGCAGTGCGGTGGACTCGAGGTACGCGAGCCCCTTGTCGATCGCGTCGTCCTCATAGATCCCCGCGTAGAACAGCGACGCGACCCCGGCGGCTGTTCTTGGCCAGGCGCTCCCGCCCGAGCCGATCTGGTAGCGGAACCCGCCGTCGCTACTCTGGCACAGGCGGACATACTCGACGGCGCGATCGATGACCTCGCTCGAGACCTCGATGCCCGCGTTGCGTGCGCTGCGCAGGGCCATGATCTGGCAGATGGTCACGGAGACATCCGCGTCGTAGGGGACAGGGTTGTATCGCCAGCCGCCTTCTTCGTTCTGGGTCTGCTCGATCAATCGCACGGCTTTGACGAGCGCCTCGTGGAGCCGTGCGGCCCGCGCGTTATCACCGCCCGGGGTCATGCCGTAGACCTCGCCGAGGAACAGGGCGGCGAACCCGTGACCGTACATCGGGCCGTTGTTAGCTTCCGAAGAGATCAGCCCGTTCTCAGCGATCGAATCGAGCATGAACTCGACCCCGCGATCGACGGTCTCGCCGTAAGGCCCGCGACCGGGGATGTGCCCGTCGGCCATCAGCGCCAGGCACGAGAGCGCGGTGATCGCGACATTCTTGCTGTACCGCCCCGACTCCCACGCGCCGTCTTCGAGCTGCGTCGAGACGAGATACTCGATGCCCGATGATACTGCCGCGTCGAGGGCGGGCGTGATCTCCGCTTCCATGGGTTGGTTCTGTGCGCCCGGTGAGGGGGCGGGTGTACTTGCGGGCGTGCTTGCTGGTGCGGCGGCTTGGGCGCTGGCGAGTGAGCCCGCGGCCGCGATCAGCAGGATTGAATGTTTGATGCGTGTGCTCATTGGTCTTCGTCCTCGGCCAGTGATTTGTAGTACTGCTCGGTGAGGGTGCGGTAGAGCTCGGAGTACTTGTCCGAGATCCCCTGCGAGAGCGCATCGCGGATGCGCGTGGGCAGCGCGCCCCAACTCACGCCGTCGGGTGCGACCTCGTCGCCCGGGTTAGCCGCGCTTGCGCCCCCCGGCATGGACTCTTCGCCCGATTGGTTCGATGGGTTCTGCTGGTCGCCCTCGCCTTGTTGGGGTTGCTGCTGGTTGGGCTGGTCTTGCTGCTCGCTCGATGATTGCGAGGATGAAGACGACGACGAGCTGCTGTTGGAGTCGTTCTCGTTGGCGGCTTCGATGACTTGATCGAGCTTGGCGAGGATGTCCTCTTGGAGGCGCTGGGTTGCGATGGAGAGATCGTTGTTGTTTGCGATGCGCCCAGCGACCTGGTCCATGAGTTGGACCGCTTGGGTGAAAGCTTCGCCGGCTTGCTGCGGGGTGAGCACCGCGTCGAGGGCCGCGGCGTTGGGGTCCTCAATGGTGATGGAGCCGTCGGGGTCAGTTGGGTGCTCGGTCTCGAGCCCGAGCAGCTCGTCGAGTGTGGGTAGCGGATCGTCAGGCTCTTGCGTAGCGGCATAAGCAACAGAAACGCAGGCAGCAGAAGCACATGAAGCAGCAACAAAGGCCAGTGTTTGGATAGATCGGAGACAGATCATGGCGTGGCTTCTCCTTCGCTTGGGGTGGGGGCTGGTGTTGACGATGGTGCGGGCTGGGGATTGTTCAATGATTCGATCAGTTGCTTGGCATGCTCGGAGAGCTGGGACTGGAGCTGCGAGAGCGATTCGAGATCGGCGTCGTTGGCGAGGCCTGGGTTTTCGCTGTACTCGCGGGTCTGCATCGCGGCCAGCTGCTGCATCGATCGCAGGAGCTTGAGCTGGGCGACGGGCGGGATGACGGGTTCTTCGCCGCCTGAGCTGCCCGAGCTTGATCCGCTCTGTGAGCCGTCGTCGAAATCATCGGGTTCTTGGGCTGGCGGCGTGTCGGAGAGCACTTCGACAAGCGTCGTGAGGATGACGATCGACGAGGTCTGCAGGGTCGGTGTGCGCGATTCGATCTGGCGTTGCCCGAGCCCATCAACGCTGCGCTGCATCTGGCGATCAAGCTGGGCGTGGGCGAAGACGAAGACCGGCGCGTCGCTGAGTTCTTGGGTTTTTTCGAGCAGCTCAGCGAGCTGCTCGCGGATCGCGCCCTGCGAGATGCCGATGGCCCGTGCGCTGGCCCGCTGGCGGCGGGTTAGCTGCTGATCGACGAGCGGCAGGGTCTCGTCGCGCAGGGCGGTCTGGATCTCAAGCACGCTGCGGTACTCGTCGCGGAGCTGGGTCCGCAGCTGTTGTGCCTGCCGATCCGCGGCCTGCTCATCGAGCCGATTCGCTTCTTCGAGTGCACTGTTGAGATGCAGCAGGCTTGCGCGTTCATGGCGCTTGGCGGCTTGGAGATCCACGGGCGACTGACGCAAGGCGTTGATCGCGTTGCCCTGGGCGTTGGCGCTCTGGGTGATCAGGTCCGCGATCGAACGCGTCTCGGGGAAGGCTCCAAGGGCTTCGTCGCGCACGGCCAGCGTGTTGCCCGAGAGCGCGATCATGCCGGCATCGAGATCGTTGGCGTTGGGGTTCTCGAGCAGACCGATCTGGATTTCTTGAACCTTGATGAGCGCCTTGATCGAATCGATGATCGAAGCAAGCTCTCGGCGGAGCGCGTTGTCACGGTTCTTGATCGCGTTTTCGAGTTCTTCGAGCATCTCGTCGAGCTCGTCGAGGACTTCGCTCTGGGTCTGGGTAGCCGACGAAGTTTGGTTGGACGCGATCTGATCCGCGGCGTCGTTGAGCTTCTCTTCGAGCTGGGCACTACGGGCCTGCTCGGCGGCCCGTGATAAGGCTTCGGCTTGGGTCGGGTCGTTCTCTTGGAGCTGCTGGGCGCGTTCGTCGAGCGTCGAGATCGCGTCGCGCGCATCGTCGGCCGACGCGGTCTGGCGCTCGAGGATGCGTTCGAGCGTGGACTGCTCTTCGGGCGTGAGCTGGTCGAGCGACTTGCCCGCGGCAGTCGCATTGAGCTCGGCGGTGTCGTCGCGGAGGGCGGCCAGCTCGTCACGCAGCTGCTGTACGGATCGCAGCGCGAGCCATGAGTCCTGCCCGCGATCGAGCATCGAGAGTAGCTCGCCGATCCGGTCGCGGACGACGCGTTGGTTCGCGGACGCTCGTTCGCCCTCACCGCGATCGAGCTGATTGCTCGCCCGCTCGCTGGCGTCGGCTGCTTCGGAAGCGACGGCCGACGCGTCATCGAGCAGCGACCCCAAGGCGGCGTCATCGAGGTTGTTGCGTTTGAAAGTGTCGCGGAGTTGATCGATGGTGCTTTCGCTTGATTCGAGCCGATCGGTCACGCTGCGCTGGTCAGCGCTGGTGGTCTGGGCCTGGGTTTGTAGCTGGTTCTGGAGTTGCTTCTGTGCGTTGGCTTGCTGCTCGTCGAGCTGGCGCATGGCGCCCGAGGTCGAGCTGAGCCCTTTGCGGAGGTCGTCGATGATCACGCTGTCCTCGACCACGCGGAGGATGCGCGTCGAGGATTGAGTCATGCCCAGCGATGCGTTTTCAACTTCAGTACTCCCTGCACGCAGATCCCAGGCGATGGCGTTGAGATGGACCTCATCGCCCGCAGCAAGGCCGAGCGTTTCGAGGCTCAGCGTGTGGTCGAGCTGGGCGCGTTGGAGGGCTTTGTACTCTGCTCGGATCAGTGCGATGGGTTGATCGTCGGGAGTCGGCTCGGCGGGTGCGCCCTGTGATCCGGCTGGCGCGCGAGCGATGCTCGCGTGCAACGCGCCCGCGATGAGCCCGAAGTCATCGGTGAGTTCTGCTTGTAGTTGAATACTGGCTTGGGCAGAAACAATCTCGTCGCGGGTGGGTTCGGTGAGCGATGCGCCCGGGGCTTGGTCGTCGAGGACTCCAAGAGCCAGGATGATCGGAGTGCGGACCGTGATGCCCATCTCGTCGAGCACGCCCGGCTCGATAGCCGCGGAGCTTTGGGCGATGAGATCCAGCTGGATCGTTGTGGGGGTCGGTTGGCTGAAGGCGACGATCGTGTTCTCCGGGGCCAGTGACGATGCCCATTGCGGGATGGTAGATTGCTGGGCCTGATCGGCCTGATTGTGATCTGTCTGCACTGTTTGTGCGTCCCGACGCATTGGCTTGCTGAATCGCCAGGTGATCGAGAGCTTTGAGCCCGCGAGGATCGGGGTGTGCACCGAGTCCGAGTCTGCGTGGATGATGGTGCCCGATCGCACGAGCTGGGCATCGGCGATCGGTTGGGCGTAGGCCGGGAGTTCGATGGCGATCGAAGTGTCGAGGAGCTTGGGCGGGCGAACGAGCGTGATCTTCCGGGTTGGGCGTGCGTCGTCGCGTGTCTCGATGGTGTATTCGAGTGTGAACGCGGTGCTCGTGGCTTCGCTCTGCTCGCTGAGTGGTTTGATCGCGGGCTTGGCATCGAGGAGCTGTTCGTAGATCGGTGTGCCGTCGTCGCTGCGTTGCTGTCGGGTGAGCATGGTCCGGGTCCAGCGCTGGGCGGGTCGGCCGCTGGCGTCGAGCACGCGCCAGGAGACATACGCCCGTGGGTTGATCGAGTCGGAAGAATCCGGATTGCCGATCAGGGCGCGGATCGGCACGGCGATGTCCACCGGGCGCGCGGTGTTACTCGTCAGGTCCTCGATCGCAAACCGCTTGGGCCAGCTGGCCATCGACCAAGGCGAGAGGGTCCGCGTGAGACCGATCTGTGCGAGATTTGGCGAACGCACCGAGAGCATGACGATGCAGGCGATGACCAAGGCGCACACGCCCGCGGCACTGATGAGCTGATTCGGGTTGGCGATACCCGGTATTGATTTAGAGTTGAGCCGACGGGCGATGGTGTTGAGGGCGGCGGTGGTCAGCGCGTCGGTTTCTGTGTCACGCGCTGTATGGTGTTTATCGGCGGTGCTGAGATCGATGGCCGACGCGACGAGCCCGCGCAGCGACGGGTCGCGTCGCTCGATCTCGAGGGCGATATCGGTGGTCGAGCAACGGGCATCGAGGGCGGGTTGGATGAGCCGAGCCCAAGATAGCCAGATCAGATACACCAGCCCCGCGAGCGTGAGCAGGCGGATACCCATCGGCAGGCGGAGCATGTAATCGATCAGCACCAGGGCCAGCACCGCGGTCAGCATCATTGCTAAGCCCAACAGCATGCTGCGCATCACCACCATCATGCGCACGCGCGTGCGCATGCGCTCCAGGCGGGAGCGGAGACTGCGCAGCTCTGGGTGCGATGCAGATGGAACAATTTTCGGGCTCGATGGTGCGGTGGTCATGATTGAGGGCTTATTTGTCTTCCTTATATATATGGTTAAGCGAGCCGGAGGGTTCGTCTTCCGATCCATTCGACGGTGAAAAGCACGACCAGCACGATCAGCACGATCGGGCGGTCCCACAGCGACGCCTGCTTGGGCGGCGAGGTGATCGTGCGGGTGCGGTTGGGCATCAGGCCGGGGATGGTGTTGAACTCTGTTGGTTTAATCATGCGCCCGCCGGTCTGTTCGCTTAGGTCGGCGAGGAGTTGGTGGTTCGTGCTCAGGGTTCGCTGCTCGTCGGATTCGTCGAGCACCCGGGTCTGGGTACGGACCTGAGCCAGTTCCAGATCAGCGCCGGGCAGCGTGGCGTTGTACACGCCGGGCTGATCGGGGATCCAGGTCGCGATGCGGGTGTCGACCGAGCCACGCAGGACGATCTCGGTGGGCTCGTCGAACGACGAGACAGGCCCGATCTGCACGCGGACTTCTTCGGGCATCGTGTCGATGCGGGCTTGGTCGAACAGGCGCAGGGTGATCTGGGTTGGCTTGTGGGGCGATGGGTTCGTCGGGGCGATGGTCAGCGATGCCGGGGCGGCTCGGCGATCGACGGTGCCGCGACCGAGGGTGCGAATAATGGGGAGGTAGAAGCGTTCGGGCAGGTCTTCGCCCCGCCCGTAGCGCCAGCGCCAGATCTCGTCGGTCCCGATGAAGATGCTCCGCCCACTACCAAAGCGCATCATGGTGACGATGGGCGAGGTTTCAGATTCGTATGCACCGGAGACTGCGTGCGCACTGGCCAGCGTGGCGACGCCGGGCTTGAAGGTGGACTCGTCGAGATTGAGCGCCCATTGCAGGCGCGACCAGCCGGTCGCCGGGTCGCTGATGCGCTGGGCCCACCCAGTGCGATCGTCATTGAGCCCCAGGAGCCCCAGGCGGTGGGCCTCGTCGGTTGAACGCATGGTGACCGGGCCGGTCCATGGGTTGATGGTGTTCTGGGAGCCGCCGGCGTCGGGACGCATCGGCAGCAGGGCGCCCATCGGGGTATCGAGCCACGCGCCTGGTGTCGCGCTGGGCCCAGCGATCCACAGCACGCCGGCGCCGTGCTTGGCGACATGCTCGGCCAGTGTTTCGAGCTGCTGATCCGAGAAGAGCTGCGGGCGGACATCGCCCAGGATCACGACATCGAAGGGCTCCCATTGTTCGAGTGTGTTGGGCAGCACGCCGATCAGCTCGTCGCCCTCTTGCACATAGCGTCGATTGGCGGCCAGCAGCATCGACGAGCTGCGGATCGAGGATTCGCGAAGGAGCAGGTTCTTGAGGTAGCGGTGTTCCCATCGCGGGTAGCCGTCGATGTAGAGGACGCGCATCGGACGATCGACGATGCCCATGCGGATGGTCGATGCGTCGTTGCTGGCGTTGAGATCGAAGCCAGAGCCAGAGCCGGGTGTATCGCTGACGATGCGGATATCGAACTGACGGTCGCCCTGGCCCTCGGGTGTGTGGGTGAGGGTGAGCCATGCTTGGCTGTTGGTGTGTTGATCTGTGTCGGCTGGCGAAAGGTGCTCGGGGGCGATCGGGGCCGAGCTGAGCTCTTTGCCCGTGGCGTGGTCGACGAGGACCACGCGTTGGTTCTCGTTGAGCTCGCTTGGATTGATCCCCGACGAACTCAGCAGCACACGCACGGGGACCAAGTCATCGGCGAAGACCGCGCTGGGCGACTCGACCCGGGCGATGCCCAGATCGCGGATGGGCTCATCGCTGCCCAAGGCTACGGCGAAGACCGGGATCTGTGCGCTCTTGAGCGTGTTGAGCAGCTCGGGATCGATCGGGTCTTGTGACTGGCCGTCGCTGGCGATGACGATCGAGGAGATCGGGCGGGCGGCCGCCGATCGCAGGGCCTGATCGATCGCGCTGCCCAAGCGGGTCGGGCTTGCGCCGGCATTGGTGTTCACAAAATCATCCGACGATGGTGGAGCCCCGTCGGCGATCGGCGTGATTGAATCATCGAAGCCCAGCCACTCGATGTGCTTCTGATCCGCGAGAGCAGTCCAGCGTTCGTCGGCTCCGTCGATGATCTGGGCGAGCTGATCGCTGCGGGTGATGAGCAAAGTCGAATCGGTGAGATTGGTTGCGTCGTGCGTGGAGAGCGAGCCGGACTGATCGAGCAGGACGAGGGCCCAGTCGGGTTCGGTCTTGGTGGTGGTCTGTTCGATCATCGGGCCCAGGGCGGCCGTGATCAGGATGAGCAGGGCGAGTGTGCGCACAATGCCCAGTGTTGTTCGCCGGCTGCGCGAGCCGGGGAGCGAACGGTATGACCACCAGACGAACACGATGATGCCAACGATCGCCAAGGCGATCCCCCAAGACGGGAGCGCGTGCACGAAGGTGAGTTGGGCATTGTCGGTGCCAAAGCCCAGGGCGTGTTGGCCTTGGCTGTTTGAGCCGATGCCGAAGAGCCGATTGAGGAGCTCATTCATAGCGTGCCCCCATCAGTCCGGGCGCGGGCTGGGCGAGCTTGGCCGTGAAGAGCCGGGCGAGCAGGGTCTCGACGATGGCCAAGATCGCAGCTGCCATGAGCATCCAGAGCGCGAGTGAGACGCCGCGGTTGGTTGGCGATGTGGTTGAGGTTTGTTCAGGTTTGGAGGCATCAGTTTGGTTTGCTTCTGCTGAATCGGATGCTGCCCAGTCGATCCAATCGATCCCATCAGCAAAGTCAGGCTCGGCGAACTGCAGGAGGTGTGCTCGGGCGGCTTCCTTGAGGAGCACATCGCTCAGCGCGCCCGATGCGTCCGGGTTGAGCACGGCCAGGGCTTTGGTCACGCCCTGCGTGTCGCGTTGGGCGATCACGCCGGCGTGCGAGCGGGAGTCTGCATTGACTTGGGTTGATGTCGGATCGATCGCAATCCGTTGGCTCGATGCAACCCAAGGCTCGGCGGGGATGCGATCGCCGGCCGTGATCAATGGTGCCCGGCTGCCTTGCCCGACTCCCTGTCGAACCAGCTCTTGCATCATCGGCACGAACAACGGACGGGCGGGCAGGTTGGTCCATTCGAGATCGAAGGCGGTCGAAAAGACGACGATGCCCTGGGTCGAAGCGATGGCCAACGGCGAGCCGTCGTCGAGGAGCATCAGAGGCGATGCGTGTTGCACGCTCGACTCGGAAAGCTCAAGCCCCTCTGCGAATCGGATCGAACGGGTGATGGCGGTGGATCGTGCGAGCTCGTCGATTTCTAAGCCGATGCCTGCGAGCAGGTGGGCGCCGTTGCGTTCGGTGCCACTCGACTGCTCAATCGGCTGCTCAATGGCCAATCCGATGGGCTGTTCGTGCTCGCGCAGCACGCTGCCCGTGGCGATGAGCCCGGGGGCGATGGTGTTGAGCTGGTCGAGCCAGCTCAGCGAGCTTGCCTGCGCGTCGGGGGTGACGATAAGCAGCACGCCCTGGGTGTTGAGCTGGGCGATGCGATCCCAGGCGCTCTGGTCGAGGGCGGCGGGGGCGAGGATGCAGATGGCGTCGAGGTTGGGCGCGAGCATGGAAGCGGCTTGGCTCGCTTCGATGCTGGTGATGGAGATGCCGAAGGCTTCGCTGGGGGCCAAGGCCGAGCGCACCCAACGCGATGGAGAAATCGCCGAGCCAACTCTGCCGTCATCGGTATTGCGTGCTCTTGGGGAGCGATCGATCACGCCTACGCGGATCTGCGTGCGCGTCGCCAGCGGGATCAGGTGGGTGTTGTCGCGGGGGTTCGCGTCGTCGTCGATGTTCGCTCGCACGATAGCCGTCCGTGCGGCCAGTGGTTTGATCGAGGACGGATCAATCGCGACCACGGCTTCGAGTGCCCGCTGCCCGGCGTTCCATTGGTTGCGCTGCTCGCCGATGGTTCTTTGCTGTTGGTCGAGGATGGTGATGGTGGTTGTGCGCTCGGTCGAGACATCGCCGGATCGGATCAGCTCCACCCGAATCCCCAGCGGCAGGTGCACGCCCTTGTTGGTGACCAGCGAGCGGGTGGGCTCGGCGGTGGCGATCCCGATGTTCTCGATCGAGTTAGTCGGCGGCGTTGGTGTGCGTACACGATCGAAGCGGCTCTTGGACTGCTCGGACTCGCCCGCGCGGTTCTGCTCGTTGGGCTCGCCACGATCAAGGCGGGCGATGGTGAGAATGGTGTGCGTCGGTCGTTCTGGATCGTCGCTCAGGTTCTGGGCGAGGCTCTGGGTCAGGCTCATGGCGCCCGCGAGGTCAAAGCGGGCATCGGAGGGCTCGAGCGATTCGATCAGCGAGCGGACGGAATCAAGGTCCGCGCTCTCGGGCATCACAATCCCGTTGGCGGGTGTGCTTCCGGCGATGAGCATCGCCTGATCGCCACGCATCGGGTCGAGGGTGTCCAATGCATCGAGGGCGATCTGCTTGTTGGTGTCGATGGCCCGGATGTTGGTGCTGGGGTCAACCAGTGCGGAAGCGATCGAGTTATCGATCACGATCACCATCGTGGTGGGCAGGCTCTGGGCAGAGCCCGAACCAAGCATGAGTGAGCCAACGCCCAATGCAAGCAGCAAGAGCACCAGGCAGCGGATCGCCAGCAGGATCAGCTGCTCGATGGTCAAAATCCGTCGGCGTTTGCGGTAGGCCTGCTCGAGGAATCGCATCGCGCCCCACGGGATCGGTCGGCGTTTGCGTTTGAGCAGGTGCAGAATGATCGGGATCGATACGCACGCGACGCCGAAGGCAAACAGGGCGGGATGGAGGAGGGAGAAGGGCATAAGAAGTGCTAGCTCGAACTCCTCATCGATGAAGCCGCGTTGCGCCGGGCGACGAACTTGGCCAGTGTCGGGCCCAGCCATTTGTGCGTGGACACGACCTGATGATCGAATCCGAACGATCGGGCGGCTTTCGATACAGAGTCGATGTGCGCGTTGATGGCCTTGAGGTATTCGGCTTTGAGTGCTCTGGGATCGATCCGGATCGTGGGTTCGTCCTCGAGACCGATGAAGGCGGCCGGGTCGTCGAACTCGAAGGTGGTCTCCGCCCGATCGAGCACCTGCAGCGCGATCAGATCGTGCCCGCGGTGCTTGGCTTTGGCGAAGGCCGCCCGGATGTGCTCGGGCTCGTCGAAGAAATCGCTCACGATCACCAGCAGGCAGCGATTGGACACCTTCGCGAGGATCTGGTCCATCATGCGCTGGATATTGGTCGGCGCGTCGATCGGCTGGGTGGCGAGTGTATCGACGATCTGCTTCCAGGTGGATTTGCGCGCGGAGCGATCGACGAGTGCGCCCAGTTCTTCGCCATAGACCGCGAGCCCGACGCGATCGCCCTGGTGGATCGTGATGTACGCCAAAGCCGCGGCCGTCGCGGTGGCGTGGTCGAACTTCGACCAGTTCGGGCGCCCATCGAGGGCCGTCTCACTCGCCGAGCCCGAGGCATCGGAGAACAGGCGCGACCCGAACCGCATCGAGCCCGAAGAATCGACCAAGATCACAAGATCAAGCGTGGTCTCCTGCTGGTACTGCTTGACCATAAGCTTGTCGGTGCGGGCATAGACCTTCCAGTCGAGGTGGCGGATGTCGTCGCCGGGGACATATTGGCGGTGCTGGGCGAACTCGACCGAGACCCCGGCGTAGGGCGAGCGGTGCTGCCCGGCCATCACGCCCTCGACGATCATCTTGGCCCGCAGCTCCATCGTCGAGAGCCGGGCGAGGGTCTGGGGGTGGAGGTAGAGGTGCGGATCGATCTTCGCGCTCGGAACGGGGTTGTGAGGCTGATCGGGCATCACTGAATTGTACCGCCGACGACACCCGAGGCTGCTCATTGTGGCGGGCATCTGCGATCTATCTGAAAGATTATCTGATCACCAGCGATCTACTTGCGATGACGCACGCCCGATCCATCCGATATCATCGGTCTATGGCTACATACAACGATCGTGTCGCGGTTTCGAACATCAAAAAAATCGCCGTCCTCACCGGCGGGGGCGACTGCCCGGGGCTCAACGCGGTCATCCGCGCCGTGGTCAAGGACGCGATCAACTGCGGCATCGAGGTCTACGGGATCGAGGACGGATTCTTGGGGCTCATCGAAGACCGCATCCGCCCGCTTTCGCTCGACGATGTGTCCAATATCTTGACCATGGGCGGGACAATCCTCGGGTCCAACAACCGCTCGGACCCGCAGCACTACCCGGTGGGCAAGGATGAGAACGGCGAGACGATCTTCAAGGACCTCACCGATGTGTGCGTGACGCACATGAAGATCCGCAAGATCGAGGCGCTGATCGTCATCGGGGGCGACGGCACCATGTCGGTCGCCAAGCCGATCACCGACAAGGGCTTCAACTGCATCGGGGTGCCCAAGACGATTGATAACGATCTCTACGGCACGGACATTACATTCGGATTCCAGACCGCCGTCCATGTCGCGACCGAAGCATTGGATCGGGTGCACTCGACCGCGGCCAGCCACCACCGGGTGATGGTCGTCGAGCTGATGGGACGCAACGCCGGGTGGATCACCCTGCACGCCGGGCTCGCCAGCGGGGCCGATGTGATCCTGCTCCCGGAGATCGAGTTCGATATGCAGAAGGTCTGCGATCATTGCCTGCACCGCTCCAATAGAGGCAAGCGGTTCACGATCATCGCGGTGGCCGAGGGCGCCAAGCCCAAGGGCGGCGACCAGATCGTCGATCGTGTCATCAAGAACTCGCCCGAGGCCATCCGCCTGGGCGGGGTCGGCAAGTGGCTCGCCACAGAGATCGAAGAATGCACCGAGATCGAATCCCGTTATGTGGTTTTGGGCCACACCCAGCGCGGCGGCACGCCGGTGGCCGGCGATCGGGTCTTGGCGACGCAGTTCGGGCACCATGCGATGCAGCTGCTCAAGATGGGCAAGACCAATCGGCTCGTGGTGATGCAGGGCGGGGTGCTGGGCGATGTCGACATCCAGAGCGCGGCCGACAAGCAGCGATTGGTGCCCAAGGATCACCCGCTGATCGCCGCCGCCCGCAGCGTGTACACCTGCTTCGGGGATTGATACCTTCGATTGGCCGTCCTTGCCGAGAAACATGCACGGCGAAACGCCAGCGAGCAAAGTCCCAATGACTCCATTGGAGGCTCTGCTATGAAATCAAATCCAATCGCGTACCTGCTCTGGTTCCTGAGCTTCTTCGGGCTCTTCGGCATCCACCGCTTCTACAACGGCAAGTGGATCACCGGCATCATCTGGCTGCTCACCGGCGGGCTCTTTCTCATCGGGCAGATCGTGGACCTGTTCCTGATCCCGCTGATGACCCAGCGGGCGAACTTCCGGACGCGGGCCGATTTTGTGCGGGCCGGATACTAAGACAGCGACCGAGCCTTGTTAAAACGGCGGCATCTCGCTGTCGCCCGAGCCATCGCGGAAGTTCTCGGCTGGGCCGCTCTTGGACCCGGGCGCGAAGTCAACCTGAGGCGGCATCAGCGCATTGCTCGGCTCGGGCGCGGAGGGGGCGAAGTCCGGGCCATCGAAGCCACCTGAGTTAAAGCCGCCCGAGTCAAACCCGCCGCCGTTGGCGTCATGGGAGCCGTACGGCTTGCCGTCCATTTCTTGGGAGAACCCGTACGACCCGCCCTGGTGGTGCCCGTCGTGGTTCTTGAATCGAACGGTGCCCGCGTCCCAGATGAGCTTGACGGTGCCCGTCGGGCCGTTTCGTTGCTTGGCGATGATCAGCTCGGTCATGTTGAGCTTCTCACGGTTGTCCTCGTCGAACTCGGGGCTCGTTGGGTCCCAGGCCGGGTCGCCGCGGTGGTAGTAGGACTCGCGGTGGAGGAGCATCACGACATCTGCATCTTGTTCAATCGAGCCCGATTCGCGCAGGTCTGACATCTTGGGTCGGTTGCCCTCGCGCTGCTCGGCGCCACGATTGAGCTGGGCGAGACAGATGATCGGGAGCTTGAGCTCTCGGGCCAGGGCCTTGATCGAACGCGAGATCTCAGAGACCTCCACCTGGCGCGATTCGCGGGCGGATGTGGGTGACGACAAGAGCTGCAGATAGTCAATCACGATGCACCCGATGTTATAGCGCTGCTTCATGCGTCGGGCTTTGGCGCGCATCGCCAGCACGGTCATGCCGGGGGTATCGTCGATGTAGATCGGTGCCTCGGCCAGCTCGGCCGACGATCGGGTGAGTTTTTCCCACTCGCCGCCATTGACACGACCGGTGCGGAGCTGGTTGGAATCCACGCCCGAGCGCGACGAGAGCAAGCGCTGGACGAGTGCGCCCCGGGCCATTTCCAGCGAGAACACGCCAACCGGCACGGGGTTGTTGAGCTGCTTGGGTGCCCAGGGGGTCGCGCCGCCGAAGGCAATCTGCTCTGCAATGTTGAGCGCGATCGCGGTCTTCCCCATCGACGGGCGAGCCGCGAGGATGAGCATTTCTTCCGGCTGGAGCCCCGAGAGCAGCTCGTCGAGATCGGTAAACCCGGTCGCGGTGCCCGCCACGGCTTTGCCATCAGCCTGTTCGATGCGTTCCATCTCGGCGAGGAGCAGTTCCTTGAGGGTCTCGGGCTCCGCGTTAATGTCCTCGGAGGCGATATCGAAGATCCGTTTCTCGGCCAGGTCGATCACGCCCTTGGCCGCATCGATCCCGCCGCCGCCCTGGTTGTACGCGTCATACAGAATCTCGCCGGCCGCGTCGATCAGCTTGCGCAGGCGGGCGCTGTCGGCGATGAGCTTGGCGTAGTAGGGCGCGTTGGCCGCGCTGGGGACAGCCTCGGCCAGTTCCATCAGGTACGACGAGCCCCCGACCTGATCGAACAGGCCCTTGGCCCGCAGAGATTCCGTCAGCTGGACGAGGTCACCGGTCTGGTGTGCTTCGTAGGTGTCGACGAGGGTTTGGTAGATGACGCCGTGGGCTTCTTTGTAGAACGGGTCGGCGTTGGGGATCAGCTCGACGACATCGTTGAGGGTCGTCGGATCGAGCAATATCGAGCCCAGCAGCGAACGCTCGGCGTCCACATGGTGGGGCGGGGTGCGATCGAAGAGCTTGCCCGTATCGGGCGCGTTGGACTTCTTGCCCTTCTTATAGGCACCGCCGGGCTTGGATTCGTAGAGGCTCGATTCGTTCACGGGGCCATTGTACCGTGCCCGATTCGCCCGTGCGTGGGCGGATTTGACAACCGACAGGTTGTTCTCGGGGAATCGGGAGATTGTTGAGAATACCCTTGTCCATGAGCACCACCGATTCCCCGACGAGCCTGTACGACGAGGGCGAACGCCTCCCGGACATCCTCCCTGATTCGCCCTTCCCGCTGTTCCAGAGCTGGTACGACGAAGCATGGGCCGCCCGCAAGACCCCCAACGCCAACGCGATGACGCTCTCGACAATCCATGAGGACGGGTTCCCGGATTCGCGCATCGTCCTGTGCAAGGCCATCGATGTCGAGCCGGGCTCGATCATGTTCTATACCAACTACAACGGCATGAAGGGCCAGCAGCTCGAAGCGTGCCCGCAGGTCAGCGCGGTGATCCACTGGGACCACTGGGAGCGCCAGGTTCGCATCCGCGGGCAGGTGGTCAAGGCTACGCCCGAGCAGTCCGATGCGTACTTCGCGTCGCGGGCGATCGAATCGCGATTGGGGGCGTGGATCTCGGATCAGTCGCAGCCGATCGAATCGCGCCAGGCGTTGCTCGACAAGGTGGTCGATGTGATCGCCGAGCTGGGCATCGACGCGGCGGACCTGATGAGCGGCAACGACATTGAAATCCCGCGCCCGCCGCACTGGGGTGGGTTCCATCTCCATGCCCACACGCTCGAGCTCTGGTCGGGCGGCACCGGTCGCATCCACGATCGCGCCCGCTGGACACGCTCGCTGGATATCGCTGGCGATCAAATCACACCCGGGGCGTGGTCTTCGACGCGCCTTGAGCCGTAAGAAAATCGTTTAGGTGAACATCACACGCGCAAGGGCGCGTTTGATTTTTTTCCAGGACTCACGATCGACCGGCTCGCCGGTGTTCGTGTCGATGCGCGCCTTGGCGATGTGCTCGGCGTGGATCCAATACCCGTAGAGCATGTCCCACGCCCAGAGGAACGAACGCTCCGGGTCATACAGATTCGTCGGCTCGCTCGTGAGCCCATTGAGCTCCACGATCCCGAAGCCCTCGCCCTTGGCGAGCTGCTCGAGCGATTCGCAGCGGATATCGAAGCGCCCGATATCGAACACGCGTCCCTGGTCATCGACGAAGCGATTGACGATCTGCGTGATGCGACCGCTGAGCTCGGGCGTGATCAGGTGCGCACCATCGGTGAACATCGCGCCCTGGGCGTGATTGCCCGCATCGCCCAGCGAGACCTGCTGGCCAGGTGCAGGGACTTCGCGGAGCCGAGGGCCCATGCGATCAAAGAACATGCGACTTTGAGCACGGTACCGCTCATGCCCAAGGATCAGGCGACGGATGGAGTCTTTGCCGTTGCCGACAACGACGGGGAAGTGCTTGATGGTGATCGCGTAGATGAAGCCCGAAGGCTGTGCCTTTGTTGATTGATTTGATTCGGGCCCGCCGGTGATCGACTCCAGATGACGCACCCACAGCACCCCGGCTTCCATCGGGCCCGCGTGGCGCTGCTGGATGACAAAGGGCTCGCTGTTGCGCTCGGTGTAGTCGATCAGGGCTGATTCGGTCTTGATCATCTCGACCGCCCGCCCGCGTTCGCCCTGGTCGGGCTTGCAGAAGACGGGGTAGCCGCCAAGCTTCGCATCTTGGTCAAGGGCATGGATTGCTAGGTCAATGCGGGCTTGGGTGTTGTCGTTGGTATCGATGAGCACGCAGTGGAGGATGGCTTGGTCATCTACAGATTCAGAGCCAGGGCCGTCGCCGAGCTTGCGGTTGATGTCCATCTTGGACTCGCTCATGATCCCGCCGTCGTGTGCGTAGCCCGGATTGACGGCCGTCAGCGGGAGCAGCCCCTTGCCCGACGCGATCCGCTTGATGCCCCACCAGATCATCGGGAGGTAGACCACGCCGGTGAGCCAGTATTCGTGGCAGGTGATGCGGGCGTACTCGCCCTTGATCCGCTGGCGGCCCTCCCAGGTCACGCCCATACGCATCAGCGCAAAGACCGAAACCATGATCGCGAGCCCGAGCACGAAGCCGATGGTGCCGAGTCCGTGTGTCAGCCAGCGGGTGGTCATCGCCCCCAAGATGCCAACGACAAAGACCGGCAGGATAAACGCGACGCCGCGCACCCAACCCCAGAGGGTGAACGGGCGGTTGATCCGATGCGAGCCGTGCACCAGCCACCACGCCCGCCCGCCGAGCATGCCCAGGATACCGACAGCGAAATCCACGCTGTGTGTCGCCACAAGGATCATCGTGATCGCCAGCCCGACGAGCTTGGCGTAGCGCACCAGCAGCACGATCAGGATCAGCTGCACCCACCACGGGATCCCGAGCACCGCGTCCGAAGCCTTGTGCAGCAGCGCGTCGAACCCATGACGCTCGGGCAGCGGGGCGAGGTCGATGTAATCGGTCTCAGCAATCGCGCCGGGCGTGTCGTGACGGGCGAAGAACGGGTTGAGAAACTCGCTGGCTTGCTGGGCTTTGAGCATCGGGATGAAGTGCATCGCGTCGAGCATCACCAGCTGTGCATTGGGCAGCTTGCGATAGTGATCCTCGGCCGCCCTCCACGAGATCAAGAAATCGTGGCGGCCGTGCATCACCATCGCTGGGGTGTCAAGGGTCTCCATAAACGGGCCCAGATCACGCTGGTCGGTGTCGTCGAAGTAGCGCAGGAACGCGTTGCGTTCTGAAGCCGGGCCAAAGGCTCCAAAGTGCGGGACGAGCTTGGCCCCGTAGACCAAGAGCCCGCGCCCGACCTTGTACTTGAAGTGTTCGAAGGCATAGGAGCCGGTCGCTTCGTTCTCTTGCGCACCGACCGCGGCCAGCAGTGTGAGCGAGGCGACGCGATCGTGGTCCTGCTCGATCATGCGGAGGGCGACCGCGCCGCCGTTGGACCAGCCGACGATGTGGGCGCGTCCGTTGATGTCCATCGCATCAAGCATCCGCCAGATGATCTTGGCGTAGGCGGCCGAGGAGTAGTCCTCGTAGATCGAGCCCGTTGAGCTCGGCTCCGATGCCGATGCAAATCCGGGCAGATCGAAGTAGATAACGCGCCGCCCGCCCACGGCCAATCGGGGAGCGAGATCATGGAACCCGATCGCGGCTCCTGGTGAGCCGTGGATCAGCACGACGGGGGGGAGTGTTGAGTTTGGATCGCCCTCGAGGATCACGCGGTAGGGCAGCGGGTTGAGATTGACCGCCAGCCCAGTGGTGTCAATATAGATAAGCCTCGAATCTTTTCCGGGGCCCTTCACACTTTGGTTAGTCATGTACTTATTGCCCCACGCGAGCCGATCGGTGTCGAGTTGACGATCGACCAGGTTCGATGCGATCACCAGCACGATGTAGATCGCGATCATCCACCACGCGCGGGCGGGCTTCTTGCGTGCGGCAGGGCTATTCATTGGGTTGTATTTGGGATTGAGCAGCCGACACATTCAGTGGCACCAACTTCCGCTTGCGGATCTCCGCAGTGCCCAGCTGCCCGCACGCGGCCATCGAGTCGCGTCCCTTGGTCCGGCGCGCATTGACAAAGAGCCCGAGCTTCATCAGCAGCGTGACGAAGTGATCGACATGCTTCTGCGTGGGCGCGGGCCAGGGGGAGTCTCGGCGCGGGTTGTATGGGATGATATTGACGAGCCCGCCGTGCCCTTTGCCCTTTTTGCGGGTCGGGTCCTTGGCGAAGGGCTGCATCCACTGGGCGAGTTCGCGGGCGTTCTCGTCGCTGTCGTTGACCCCCGGGATGAGCACATACTCGATCATGATCTTGCGTCCGCCTCGAACCTCTCTGAGCTCAAGGAGAATGTCTTGGAGCGCCTGCATATTCCATTTTTTGTTGATCGGCATCAGCTCGGACCGCGCTTGGTCGTTGGACGCGTTGAGCGACAGGGCCAAGCCCAGGCGTTTCCACCCGCGTTCTTGCACGAGCTGCTTGATGCGTTCGAGCCCATCGACGCGCCCGACGGTCGAGACGGTGATCGCGCTCATCGGGATGTTGGCCCCGTTGTGATCGGTCAGGCACTCGATGGCCTTGACGACCTCGTCGAGGTTGTCCATCGGCTCGCCCATGCCCATAAAGACGATATTGTCGATGTGGATGCCCTCGATGAACTTGGCCGCCCACCATTGCTCGACGATCTCGCTGGCCGAGAGCGAGCGGATCAGCCCCATCTGGGCGGTCTCGCAGAAGTTGCACCCGAGTGCACACCCGACCTGCGAAGACACGCACAGCGTGTGGGTCTTGCGCCCCGAACGCCCGATCATGGGGATAATCACCGATTCGATGTCATCGAAGTCGATCCCACGATCGGCCAGGCGGTGCTCCGGATTGGGCAGTCGCTGGACGAACTTAATCGTGATGCCCTCGTCGACGGGCTCTTCGTGTCGTTTGACGATCGCGGGCGGGGTGATCTTGGCGGGGGGCGAAGCGGTGAGCCCATCGCAGAGGATGGCTTTGTACGCGATCTTGGCGCGCCCGGGCCCGACGCCCTGCTGGGCGCACAGCTGCTGATACGCGGCGAGGGTCATGCCCATCGGCGAAACCGGGATGGCGTGGTCGGCGGTGGCCATAGATAGATATAGGGTAGACACGCCGGGCCAACGGATGCCAATGACGGGCGGCTGGAGTTAGAGTTCCGCGATCAGGGCGTCGGCGAGCCGCTCATAATCCGCGATCGTGTTGTAGAGCTGGGCGCTGATCCGCATGATCTTGGGGTGCACGCCGGTAAGCTCCCAGATCGGGACCTGGATCGCTTGCTTGAGATAGAGCCGATCCCAGAGCGCCTCGCCCATGACCCCGCCGGGCATCGAGGGCTCGTTGACCTGGCATACGCCGGGCAGCGGGATGCCGACCATGGTGCCGATCAACGAGTGGGGCACCGATTGCTCGATCCCGAGCCGATCGCAGATCAGGTTCGCGCCCTCGATCACCAGATCGTGGTTCCGCTGGCGGAGCTGGTCCCAGCCCCCGGGCAGCTGGGCGCCCATGTGGGCGATCGCGACGGGCACGACGAGGTTCCCGGTGTAGTCGTTGGTGCCGACATAATCGAAGTCATTGAGGAAGGCTCGGCGATCGTGTCGCTCGTCCTGCTCGCGGCAAGACAGGATCATGGGCTTGAACCCGTCCTGGCGGTTGGGTGAGGTGTAGATGAAGGCCGACCCCTTGGGGCAGGCGAGCCATTTGTGACAGCTCGCGGCATACCAGGTCGGGTCCAGATCCCCGATATCCAGATCAATCTGCCCGGGCGTGTGCGCACCATCTAGGAAAATATCAATCCCGCGAGCCTTGGCGAGCTGCACGATCTCCTTGGCCGGCATGACCAGAGCCGAGGCGCTGGCGATGTGCGAGACGATGATCAGCTTCGTACGATCGGTGATCTGAGCGACGATCGACTCGACGACCTGCTCGGGTGTGATCTGAGGGAAGGGGATCTTGGCGGTCGTCACGACCGCGCCGGTGGTTCGGCAGACCTTGCTCAGCTCGTTGAGCGTCGCGGCGTATTCGTGGTCGGTGATCAGGATCTCGTCGCCCGGCGAAAGCTCGATGTTGTTGAGCACCGTCGCGACCGCCACGGTGCCATTGGACACGAGGGCGAGATCGGTGGGCTGGACATTGACAAACTCGGCGAGGGCCTTGCGGGTGTCGTCGGAATAGTGCTCAAGATCAGCCTTGAAGAACCGGACCGGGTCGCCTTCGAGCCGACGGACAAACTCCATCTGGGCCTCGCGCACCACCTGAGGCGTCAGCCCATACGAACCATTATTGATCTGGGTGAGCCCTTGGCGAACGGGGAACTGCGCTGGCTCCGAGATCCGATGGCGGACGAACTCGATGATCGGGTCCGGGCGGGTCACGGGCATGCCTGCGCCGGGAGCGGTGCTCGGGGCAGAGGCGGACGAAAGTGTTGATTCGTTGGGCATAATCAAGCGTATCGGTGTGATGGTTCAAAGTGGAGCAGCGGATAACCCGCGGACCTAAAGATTGTGAGTTACTTGTGCAAAACCGCCCGCGATCAGGGTTGCTGACAGCGGGCGGCAGAAAGTTTTTGGAGTGTTTGATCAGCCTCGGAGATCGAGCGAGCGACCGAGCGAGGTGTTGCTCGCCAGATTGGTCGCCGCCTGCATCCGATCGGCGGCCTGGGGATACATCGTGTAAGTACCCGCGCTCGTCGTGATCGGCTTGGGCCCGGTGACCCGCGCGACATCATTGGTCAGATCAATCGGGGCGACCTTGGCGCCGATGAGCTTGTTGATTGAGTTGGTCTCGAAGGGCGACTGCTTGGGCACGATCTTGCCGACGGTGTCGGCCCGCCCGCTTGCTTGCGGGCGATGGATCTGCTGGACGCGCTGCGTTGGGGTGAGCCCTTGGGTGGATTGGATCTGCTCAGTTTGCTGATTCTGCTGGGCCGGGTTGGTATTGACCGGATTGGCCACCGGGCGCATCGGCTGGACGGCCTTGGCATACCGCGCCCCCCCGGGGCGATTGACCTGAGGCGACTGGGCGTACGCGCGGAGCGCTTGGTTGATCGGGAATGAGCTGGCGTTGATTCGATCCATCGGTTCTGGTCTCATCGCCCAAAGATTTGATCCAGCATCCACTGGCTCTGGGCGTGTACTTCATCAGTCCATCCATGGACACGATCCTGCATCGCAGGGCCCATCCTACCAGATCCACCATCGGCGATCACGCATCATCTGCGTGATAACTCGTGTGGACCTTGAGAAAAAGTGTTATGGGCTGTCCATTCTTGCGCCTTCGATGATGGTCCAATGCAGCTCGGTGTTTTTCGAGAGTGGCTTCCAGGGCCATATGTAGATCGGTAATAAATGCTTGCAGCTCGATCAAGTATCGAGTAAGTTATCTGTTCGCATGTGATGATGCCCGGCTTGGTCAATAAAATTGATTGGATTTGTAATGCAGAGTAAATACACCAACACATTTCTCCTTTTTGTGCTCACACTAGCGGGTTTGGGGCATCGGGCTATCGGGCAGGATTGTGATTTGGTCTATCCGGGGCCCTCGCAAACCTTCAGCGCCGGCGTGGTTGGATCGGTTCTCGGGGATCTCGATGGTGATGGTGTCGATGACCTGGTGTCTGGTGCCAGGGATCAAAATGGAGCGAGTGAGGATGCCATCGTTGTTGCATTGGGCCTGGGCGATGGAGTATTTGCTGAAGGCGTGCGGTATACAGCATATGGGGCGGGTTCGATTCATTTCGTGGACATGGACGGTGATGGGGATCAAGATATTTTGACTAGTCGGGTTTGGGATAGTTTTTACATATTTTACAACGATGGGGATGGCCTTCTTGGGAGTCCTGTTGCCGTAGATATTGGGCTTCGGGCATACGAAATTCATGTTATTGATATCGAAGCGGATGGGGATCTCGATGTTGTCGGCGTGGATCAATTTGGAATTTCTAAGGATCTATCTATTGTAATTAGCAATGGAGATGGTTCATTTGAAGATCCTCGGTTTGTAGATTTTTCCAGTCGCATTCAAAGTGTAGCGATTGGAGATATCGACGGTGACGAAGTGCTCGATATGGCCACCGTAGGGCTCGGTGAACAGAGTTTGTATGTGTATCTCGGTATCGGGGACGGACAGTTTGACTTTGAAAACCCCAGGCTCGTTGGCGACGGCGGGAGCTCAATCACAGCCGAGGATTTGAATTATGACGGCTCGCTCGATCTTGTCGTCCGAGATTTGTTTGATGATCGTGTAACTGTTCTTCGGAACTCTGGGAGAGGGACTTTTCTATCTGTGAGTACCTATCAGACGCCTGAGCTGCCAACAGATGTGAAGATTGTCGACTTAGATTCTGATGGCATACTTGACCTGGTCGTTGTCAGCACATCCGGGTCGGGCCTGGGGGATATTGGTGTGCTGTATGGGACTGGGAATAGTCAGTTTTTGCCCTATCAAAATTTCTTGCATGGAAAAATTGCGAGCAAAGTCTTAATAACAGATTTGAATGGTGATCAGGAGTTAGATTTTTACATTCTTGAGCGCGATTACCACAGCGCGTCGCATTGGTACAACCAGGGAGACCGGTCGTTCGGGTCGATGGATATGTATGTCGTGACAGGGCGAAGGCAGAGGGGCTTCGGGATGGGTGATTTTAATGGCGATGGGGCAATGGATATAGCGAGAAGTGATTCCGAGTTTGGAGAGATCATTGTTCGGCTGAACTCAGGCTCGGGGACCTTCAGCGAACCTCAGAGCTTCGCTGTCACTGGTGCGGGGAATGGCTTGATCATCGCCGATGTTGATCAGAACGGGCACCTCGATTTCATGACTTCAGGATTTTCAGACGAAGATATTGTGCTCTTGTTTGGGGATGGGAATGGAGCGTTCGGGAATCTACGCCGCCCACCAGCTCCGCAAAGGTTCCGCGGTGGTGCGGTTGGCGATGTGAATGGTGACGGCTTGGCCGATATCGTGACCATCAACAGATTCGGTGATGAGATCGGTATTGGCTTTGGGGAGGGGGACAGGAGGTTCGTCTTTAGCCGAGAATACGATGTATTACAAGACCCACAGAGTGTGTATCTGGCCGATCTCGATAACGATCAAGATCTGGATATACTCATTAAGGCATCAAATCATTCGCAAAACACGATGGTGCTGTTAAACAACAAGGGGTCGGGAGAGTTTACCCTGCTCGAGCCGTTTCGTACTCATTCAAACAGTAAGGGAACCACGCTGGCTGATATGACGGGCGATGGGATTCTTGACTTAATATTTGGTGTATGGTCATCAGATCACTTGACTCTGATGGAAGGGGACGGCCAAGGAGCGTTTATCAATGAGCAGATCATCTGGGAGACCAATTACCCGAATGATCTGCAGGTGATTGATGTAGATGGTGATTCGGATAACGATGTTGTTCTTGTGAGCAGGGAGCTTCATCGAGCTGAAATCCTCTACAACGCGGGTGATGGGGTGATCGAGCGGTCGTCAAGTTTCTCGACGGTGAGCTATCCGAGTGCGATAGAGGTTGCAGATCTCAATCAGGATGGAGCTCTCGACTTGACGGTGTATGGTGGGGGCCGCATATCGGTGTCACTGAATCTTTGTGATGTAGCCAGCTGTCGAGCCGATTTTACGCTCGACGGGATTCTCGATTTCTTTGACGTGAGTGCTTTTCTGGACGGGTTTGCTCAGGAAGACCCAGCCGCAGATCTGACTGATGATGGAGTGTTTGATTTCTTCGATGTGTCTGCTTTTCTCGAGGACTTTGGGTCGGGGTGTCCGTGAGTAAGCGATGCAGGTCAGCTTCAATCAGTTGCTGTCTGGAAACCCACGCTTGATGAGCTTGCGGACACGGGCCTTGACCGATGGCGGCTCATTTTCTCCGCTGACCGCTTGCTCAAACAGTGTTTCTGCCTCGGCTTGATATGCCGGGTGATTGGTTGCCAGGGCGTGCATCCCCGAAAACGCCCATGCGCGAACAAACTTGTGCTCGCTATCGAGCCCATCACGCACAAAGCGCTCGGCATTTGATTTGGCCCTGCTCGGGATCGGCAAGAACTCCATGATCTGCAACAGGTGCAGCTTCGATTCCCAATGGGTGAGCTTGGTCGCGTCCCGATAGAGGGCAGTGAGCTGTTCGGGTGCGAGCGACTCGCCGACAAGATCGTCGGCCTCGATCGCGTGCTTGAGCATCCAACTCACACCGACCTCGAGCGTGGGCTCTGTGAGCATGTCCAAGAGATCTTCTATAAAAGAAGGCGAAGACGCATGGGCGTTGTATGCCTTGGCGATCGGCTGGACAGCTTTTTTATCCCATTGCTCGATGTCTGATCTAAGGCTCATGCTGCGCTCAATGCTCCTGATTCGCGTGCTCTAACGCCATGGTACAGGATTGTGCGCCCAAAGAAAAACCCGGAACATATCCGGGCTGGTTGGAATCGGGTTGAGTCAGACCGATCAATCATCGTGGTCGTGCCCAGCGAAGGCCGCGATGACTTCCTGCTGGATCTGAGGCGGCGTGTTCTCGTCGTGCGAGTACTCCATGGTGTAGCTGCCCGAGCCCGCCGTGATGGATTTGAGCTCGGTCGAGAAGCTCTGAAGCTCGCTCAGGGGTGCTTTGGCCACGATCGTGCACAGATCGCCCGGCAGCATCAGCGTGTCCTGGATCTGCCCGCGCTTGGTCGAGAGATCGCCGGCGATGTCGCCCATCTTGTCCGCCGGCACCGTGATCTCCATGTGCACGAAGGGCTCGAGGAGCATGGGCTTGGCCTTGGTGACGGCGTCAATAAACGCCCGCTTGCCCGCGGTGATAAACGCGATCTCTTTAGAGTCTACCGCGTGGAACTTGCCGTCGTAGACCTCGACCTTGATCCCCGACATCGGGTAGCCGGCCACCGCCCCTTGATCGAGAGCGCTGCGCACGCCCTTCTCGATCGCGGGCATGAACTGGCGCGGGATCGACCCGCCCACCGTGGCGTTGACAAACTCGAACCCAGTCTCATGATCGGTTGGTAATGGCTCGACCCGCAAATACACCTCGCCGAACTGCCCGGCGCCGCCCGATTGCTTCTTGTGGCGATGGTGCCCCTCGCCCTTTCCGGCGATGGTCTCTTTGTAAGCAATCCGTGGGGGCTCGGTGGCCAGATCGATGCCCATCTGCTCCTTGAACTTCTCGATGACCACCCGCAGGTGCAGCTCCCCGAGCCCACGCATGACCGTTTGCTTGGTCGCGGCGATCCGCTCGATCACCAAGGACGGGTCCTCGGCGAGCAGCTTGTGGATCGCGGTGGAGAACTTGGTCTCGTCGGCGTGGTTCTTGAGCTCGATCGATAAGCCGTACATGGGTTTGGGCAGCGGCAATGGCTTGAGATGCACCGAGTCCAGATCGTGCCCTTCATGAAGGACCGCGTCGTAATGGATCTCTTCGATCTTGCCGACCGCGCCGATGTCACCGGGCCCGAGCTCATCGACCTCGTGCGATTCCTTGCCCTGGCGTTTGAGCAGGTGGCCGATCTTGACGGGTTTTTTGGCGTCACCGATGATGATCTCGGACTTGGATTTGAGTGTGCCCTGGTGCACACGGAACACGCCGAGCTTGCCGACGAATGAGTCGGTGGTGACCTTGAACACATGGGCGATGACCGGTTTATTCGGGTCCGCTTCGGCGTGGAAGGCGTGCTCGTCGCCGCCCTCTTCGTCGCGTTTGAGGAATGGGCGAGGGTTGCCTTCGAGCGGGCTCGGCAGTGTGGACGCGAAGATGTGCAGGAGCTGCTCGATCCCCGCGCCGGTCTTGGCGCTACAAAAGCTAATCGGCACAAGATGGGCTTCGCGGAGGGCTTTTTCGAACACATCATGGAGCTGCTGCTTGGTGATGTTGTGCTCGTCGCCGTCGTTGAGGTAGGTGTCCATCAGGTCGTCTTGCATCTCGACGATCTGCTCGATGATCGCCTGGTGGGCAGATGCTTCCGAGGAGAACAGCGTCTCGCCCGTACCCTCGTCGTCGAAGACAGAGATCGCGCCCGAGCGATCGGGCGTGGGCAGGTTGATCGGCAGGCACTCGGATCCGAACTCCTCACGGATGGATTCGACGAGCGCCTCGAGATCGCACTGGTCGTCATCGATCTTGTTGATGATGATCAGGCGTGGGAGGTTGCGTTGCTTGGCGATGCGCATCATGCGCCGGGTCATCGGCTCGATGCCGCTGTGGGCGTCGATGACCACGCAGATGGTTTCGACGGCCGGGAACACCGAGATCGCCTGCCCGACAAAGTCGCCCAACCCGGGCGCGTCGATCAGGTTGACCATGTGCCCCTCGTGATCGAAGTGGAGCAATGAGGTGCGGAGCGAGTGCTTGTGGTGTTTTTCTTCTTCGGACCAGTCGGAGAAGGTGGTGCCGTCCTCGATCGAGCCCATGCGATCGATCGTGTTGGTGGTAAAGAGGAGGCGTTCTGCCAGGAGTGTTTTTCCTGAGCCTGTTTGTCCTACGAGTGCGAGGTTTCTGATATCCGCCGGGGATCTGAGTGCCATAGCTTGCCGCCTCCTTCCGGCGGGCAATTGTCGGCCTTTGAACACCGCGGGCCGGCAGTGCCCGCATACAAGATGTTGTGCGACCGGGTCTGAGCCGGTGCGACCTACATGCTAGCAGGAATCGAAGCAAGTTGGAAGAAAATTCACGGGTCTATTATCAAGCGTGGACCAGAAACCAGAAACCAAGCCCGCCCCCGAGAGCGAGACGAAGCCCTCGCCAGCCCTCGCCTGCCCAGAATGCGGGCGAGATGTCTGCACTATTCACGACACCAAGCGGCCTTGGACGCACCGATCTCGGATGATCCCGAGGATTGTGTGGGCGGTGGCGTGCATGGGGTTGATTGGGTACTGGGTGTATGTTGGGCAGATGGTCTCTGCAGAGAACCCTCACAATTCGTACATGAAGCTTCAAGATCCCAAAATAGGATATCCGTATTTTTTGCAGCCCAATTTGGGATATAGATCAACAATTGAATCGGACTATATATCTTCCAAAGTTCTACAAAGTGCCATTGCTGGCGATGCACAGGCTCTCAACGCAGTTCGCGAACAGTTCGCTGATGTGAAGCAAAGTATGGTTGTTGATGGAGAGAATGTAGAGTACATCAATTTTTCATGGAGAGAGACTTCCGGTTCCATCGTTTCAAGTCGACAGCTCCGCTTTGGCGGCTTGCTTTGGGCATCCGGCCACAGGGTCGACCTGAAAGATGTACGCGATGAGCATTCGGTTGGTATCAATCGCTATTCAACACGCTGGGATGATAGCGGCTGGTCGTTCAATCCCCTTGTTAGCAAAACGGTCATCACAAGAGACGGGGCGGTAAGCGATTGGTTGTATGTGAATCCCGTTAGTGTGTTCGGCTTGCTGAGTGTTTGCTTGGTCTGTACATGGCTGGTCGCTATGGGTGGGCAGAGGCTTGTGGGTGTGCACTTAAGGAAGGGATACATTTTGATGGGGCTGCTGATCGCGGCTTTGTTGTATTCGATGAGCCAGCCGCGGGATTCCAAGTTCGATTCCATGATCATGTTCACGGCAATTGACAATAGAGTGGGTGGGACATATTGGTACGAAGAGCTTGATCAGTCCGTATCAGATGATGCGAAGCTCATCGAGCTTTGCCGAAAGCTGTTGGAGGCTCTGCCGTATTCACAGTCTGACGAGATGATACTCAGGCGGGACACGCTATATATGAGGAGTTTCTTTCAACACTGGGCAGAGCCTCAGTCGGCCTATTTTTCGCTTGCGATCTCGGACCGATGGCCGCTCGTTGGCTATCAAAGAATCTCCTATCCTGAACACAAGCCAGAGGAAAAAATCCCGGATCGCCACCGTCGATCTGTTTGGAATGATTTCGCCGAACAGGGAATCCTGACGCTCCAGTGGGGGCCGATCGAGGATCAGCGGACGGCCAGTCTCGGCGTCTTCACGCTCGCATCCATCGGGGTGCTCTTCACGCTGATCTGGAAGTTCACCCACTGGGTCGCTCGCTTTGCCCTCGGGCGGGTGCAGAAGCGCCGGGTCCGCCGATCGGCGTGCATTTACTGTGCCTATCCGCTCACACAAGCGGGCGTGCAGGCTCGATATCCGGAAAACATCACCTAAACTCTGGTCCTATGACCGACCCATCCTCAATCACTCGTTTCGCACCCTCCCCGACCGGGCACCTCCATATCGGGGGGGCACGCACCGCGCTGCTCTGCTGGGCGTTCGCCAAAGGCCAAAGCGGCAAGTTTGTCCTGCGGATCGAGGACACCGACCAGACCCGTTCGTCCGAATCCTCGATGCAGGGGATCCTCGAAGACCTCGCCTGGCTCGGGATCGACTGGGACGAAGGGCCGACGCTCGCGTCACGCCCGAACTTGGGCGGCGACCCGCGATCGGTCGGGCCGTTCTTCCAGGCCCAGCGTCTGGAACTCTACAACACCCACATCCGGGCGCTGATTGAGTCCGGCAAGGCGTACCCAGCCTTCGAGACCCCGGAAGTCCTCGACGCGGCCCGCAAAGAAGCGATCGCCGCCAAGACCGGCTACAAGTACAACCGCGCCGGGCTCGAGGTGTCGCTCGAGGATCGCATCGCCCGGATGGACGCCGGCGAGCCCCATGTCGTGCGCCTGAAGATGCCCGACGAATCGATCACCGTGCACGATCAGATCCTCGGCGATGTCACGGTCGAGCCGAGCGAATTCGATGACTTCATCATCCGCAAACGCGACGGCTTCCCGACCTATCACCTCGCGGTGGTCGTCGATGATGCGCTCATGGGCATCACCCATGTGCTGCGCGGTCAAGAGCACCTGATCAACACGCCTCGCCACATCGCGCTCCAGCAGGCGCTCGGGTTTGAGACCCCGGTGTATGGGCATATGCCGTTGATTTTTAATCCCGACGGCTCGAAGATGTCCAAGCGCGATAAGGACAAGCTGGCCAAGAAAGCGGTCAAAGAACACAAGCTCAGCGCCTCGCCCATCGCATCGATCAGCGACGAGGACTTCGCCGGCTGGCTCAAGGACAAGACCCGCCAGCTCCCGTCCGATCAGCTCATCGAGCTGGCCGAGTTCCTCAAGATCACGCTCCCCGAGATCGATGTCGAGGATTTTCGCCGGGCCGGGTACCTGCCGTCGGCGCTCAACAACTACCTGGCTTTGCTCGGCTGGAACCCCAAAACCAAGAACGAAGACGGCACGGACCTCGAGCACTTCGACATGAGCTATCTGGCGGCCAACTTCACCATGGGCGCGATGAGCAAGGGGCAGTCCAAGTTCGACCGCGTCAAGCTCCTGAGCTTCAACGGCGACGCGATCGCCGCCCTCGACGATGAAACCTTTGCCAATCTCTGGTTTGATTGGGCATCGGCCTATGACCCGTCGTTGGTTGCGAGATTTAGTCTCGAAGATATGCGTCTGCTCGCCCCGGCCGTGCGAACCCGCTGCAAGACACTGGCCGACGGTCGGTCGGTGGTCGGCTTCGCGCTCATCAGCGACGACGCCATCGAGTATGACCCCAAGTCGGTCCACAAGGCACTGATCAAGGGCGAGGGCAAGGGGCTGGAGTTGCTCAAAGGATTCCGATCCCAGATCGAATCACTCGAAGACTTCGCGCCCGAGCCCATCGAGTCGCTGGTCAAGTCGTACGCCGAATCGCAAGAGGTCGGTATGGGCAAGCTCGCCCAGCCGCTGCGGGTCGCCGTGACCGGGGCCGCCGTGAGCCCGCCGCTGGGGCAGACGCTGGCGATCTTGGGCAAGGACTCGGTCCTCGCACGGATCGATCGATGCTGTAAGGTCGCGGAGGATCAGGGGAACGCCGACAACACTTAAATGAGCCAGTCACAGTTAATAAATGGAGCCAGTCAATGAGTGACACAAGCAGCAAACGCGTCCTGATCTTCGGCGGCTCCGGATTTGTCGGGATGCACCTGGCCGAGGACCTGAGCGAGCGCGGCTACGATGTCGTGATTGTGTCCCGATCACAACCTCGACAAGGGCCATGGTCGCACGCCAAGTGGGACGGGCGGAGCCAGGGCGAATGGTCCAAGCTCGTTGATGGCGCGCACGCCGTGGTGAATCTGGCGGGGCGGACGGTGGACTGCATCAAGACCCCGCTGCACTGCGATCAGGTCTTGCGTTCGCGGGTCGAATCCACCCGCGAGCTCGGGCTCGCGGTTCAAGAGGCAGGCTCGCGACCCAAGGTCTGGGTGCAGATGAGCACCGCAAGTATCCACGGCGACTCCGAGCTCGATTGCGACGAAGACTCAGCCTACGGCTATGGCTTCGCGCCAACCGTCGCGATCGCGTGGGAGCAGGCCTTCGAAGAGGGCTGCCCCGAGGATGTCCGCCAAGTGATCCTCCGTCCGGGCATCGTGCTGGGGCGTGACGGGGAGGCGTTCAAGAAACTCTCATTCATCTCCAAGCTCGGACTGGGCGGGACGGTTTCGACTGGCACCCAAGGCATGAGCTGGATCCACATAGAAGACATGGTCTCGATGGTCCGATCAGCTATCGAGGACGACACGATGGACGGGGCGTACATCGCCAGCTCGCCAAAGCCGGTCTCGAATAAGGTATTTATGCGTGCGCTCCGCAAAGCGGTCAAGATGCCCATCGGGCTGCCAGCCGCGGCGTGGATGATCCGCTTCGGCGCCAAGTTCATCCTCAAAACTGACCCGGATCTCGTACTTTACGGGCGATACTGCATCCCCCAGCGACTGCTCGATCACGGTTTTGTCTTCGCCCATCCAGATCTTGACGAAGCCCTTAAAGAACTGTGCGCGAAGTAAGGCGACGAGACTCCTATCATCGTTTATCGATCGCGCCGCCCTCATATTGGTCATCCAGAAACTCGTCGACGGGCCCAAGCCGGTTGAGCGGTATGTGCTGATGACGCAGCTGCGCTCGCGGTGCGGGCGCAAACGCCGAGCTCGCCGACCGTTTTTGCTCCGCTGGATCCCGGAATCGAGGAACGCCTACCGATCCAAGAAGCGGAATAAGCACGATCGGATCCATGTTCACTGCTACAAGTGCAGGTACGAACTGCAAGGGCTCGATCCGATCTGGCTCGAAGAGATTTGCGTTGGCCCGAGCATCTGCCCCGAGTGCGGGTGCGGGTTCCCAGCGGTTGGTGATTGAGAAACGAACAGCGAGAGACGAACGGATGGTTGGAGTTTTTAAATGCATGAACAGTTAATGAATAGTGTCGAGATTGGGCCATTGCAAGCCAAGAACCGTGTGTGGATGGCCCCGCTCACCCGCAGTCGGGCGACCATGCCCGGCAATGTGCCCAATGACCTGATGGCCGAGTACTACGCACAGCGAGCCGGCGCGGGCGTGATCATCGCCGAGGCGACGCCCGTCACCCCCTGGGGCTACGGCTACTACGCAACCCCAGGCATCCACACCGACGAGCAGGTCGAAGGCTGGAAGAAGGTCACCGACGCGGTGCACGCCAAGGGCGGCAAGATCGTGCTCCAGCTCTGGCATGTCGGGCGCGTGTCTAACTCTGCGCTCCTGCCGAACAATGGACAGCCAGTCAGCTCGACCGATGTGATCTCCGAGTCCATGAGCTACATCGACGACACGATGGTGCGGGCCAAGAACACCGCCCCCCGCAAGCTGGCGACTGATGAGCTCCCGGGCATCGTTGAAGCCTTCCGCGACGGGGCCCAGCGGGCCAAGGACGCCGGGTTCGACGGCGTCGAGATCCACGGGGCCAACAGCTACCTGCTCGATCAGTTCACCCGCGACGGGGTCAACAAACGCGACGACATCTTCGGCGGCTCGATCGAGAACCGCATCCGCTTCCCATTGATGGTGGCCCAGGCGGTCGTCGATGTCTGGCGCGACGCCGACGGCTCGGCCAGCCGGGTCGGGTACCGGATCTCGCCGCTCAGCGAGCACAAAGATGTTCGCGACTCGGATCCGCAGGCTGTGTTCTCGGCGCTAGCTCGTGGTCTGGGCAAGCTTGGGCTCGGGTTCTTGCACGCCGTGGAGACCTGGGATCGTGCGACGATCGACCCGCGGGTCGAAACGGTGATCCCCGCGATCGTCAAAGCATTCAAAGACAGCGGCGGAGGGCTCTACATTGCCAATGGCAACTACACGCCCGAGCAGGGCGAGCAGGCCCTCGCCGACGGCTGGGCCGACGCGGTGGCGTTCGGCAAGCTCTGGATCCCGAACCCTGATCTCGACGAGCGGATCGCGCTCGGCGGCCCATACCGCACGCCCGAGCCCGAAACTTTCTATGGCGGTGGAGCGGAGGGATATACGAGCTTTGCACCCTTAGAGCGCACTTGAGCGCGTACAATCGCTCCCGATAGGAGCGACCCATGAGCCAGAGCACAGCCAAGAACCCAGATTCCCCTGAGACCCCATCCGAGTCCCGTCACTTCATCCAGCAGGTGATCGACGCGGACATCGCATCGGGCAAGTGGGGGGAGCCGGGCGATCGCTCCGTCGTGACCACCCGCTTCCCGCCCGAGCCCAATGGCTATTTGCACATCGGGCACTCGAAGGCCATCTGCCTGTGCCACTCGATGGCCAGCGAGTTCGGCGGCAAGTTCAACCTGCGCTTCGACGACACCAACCCCGCGATGGAAGAGCAGGAGTATGTCGATTCGATCAAGGGCGATCTGCAGTGGCTGGGCGCCGACTGGGACGGCGAGGCCAAGTTCGCCTCGGACTACTTCGATCAGATGTACGCCTGGGCGATCGAGCTGATCAACAAAGGGCTCGCGTATGTCGATGACCAGACCGTCGACGAGATCCGCGCCGGGCGCGGGAACCTCAAAGACGGCGGAGCGGAATCACCATTCCGCGATCGCTCGATCGAAGAGAACTTGGATCTGTTCGCACGGATGAAAACCGGCGAGTTTGCCAATGGCACCAAGGTCCTGCGCGCCAAGATCGACATGAACTCGCCCAACATGAACCTGCGCGACCCGTTGATCTACCGGATTCTCAATACCCCGCACCATCGCACGGGCGAGACCTGGAGCATCTATCCGATGTACGACTGGGCCCACGGGCTCGAGGACTCGATCGAGGGCGTGACGCACTCGCTGTGCACACTCGAGTTCGAGGATCACCGCCCGCTCTACGATTGGTTCATCAACGCGATCAATCAGGGGCGATCAGAAGCTGAAGCCATCCACCACCCGCAGCAGATCGAGTTCTCGCGTCTGTTCCTCAGCTACACAAACATGTCCAAACGCTACATGCGTCAGCTCGTTGAGGAGAAGCATGTGCACGGCTGGGACGACCCGCGGATGATCACCATCGCCGGTTTTCGTCGGCGCGGCTACACGCCCGAATCCTTCTGGATGCTGGCCGAGGATGTGGGGGTTACCAAGTTCAACGCGATGGTCGATTTCTCGCGCTTAGAGAACATGATCCGCGAGGACCTCAACACCCGCGCCCCGCGCCGGATGGTGGTGCTCGACCCGATCAAACTGGTGATTACGAACTGGGCAGATGCTGAAGGTGGGGGTGGCGATGAATCACGCATCGAGCAGATGGAAGTCCCCAACCACCCCAAGGACGAGTCCATGGGCACCCGGTCCGTAGGCCTGGGCAAAGAGCTTTGGATCGAGCGCGAAGACTTTATGATCGACCCGCCCAAGAAGTTCTTCAGGCTCGGGCTCGATCGCGAAGTCCGCTTGCGCTCGGGCTACTGGGTCAAGTGCCACGACTACAAGACCGACAGCGACGGGAACATCACCGAGGTGCACTGCACCTACGACCCGTTGACCAAGGGCGGCAACAACCCGCCCGCAGACGCGGAGGGCAAGGTCCGCAAGGTCAAGGGCACGATCCACTGGGTCGGCGTGCACGACGCGGCCGATGCCCAGGTGCGGATGTTCGATCGTTTGTACATGGCCGAGCGCCCGGGCAAGAAGACCGGCGACCACCTCGATGATCTCAATCCGGACTCGCTGGTCGTGGTCGAGGGTGCGAAGATCGAGCCGATGCTCGCAAAGCGGACGGAAGACGAACCGGAATGGAACGACGGCATCCGTCGATTCCAGTTCGAGCGGACCGGGTATTTCTGCGTTGATGCAGATTCAACCCCGGACCAGATCATCCTCAACCGCACGGCTTCGCTGCGGGATTCGTGGTCCAAGCAGTCCAAGTAAGCCGCTCAAGCTTGCCGGGCTTCTTGTGGTGTGTCTTTTATAACAAACAGATTTCTTGTGAGTCTCGCCAGATTCTTTATCTTACGGATTATTCTCTTTGCCCGCGATGGCCGATGAGTCTGATGATCGTTGGTTGGTTTTCGGATCAGCGACGGTGTCATACTCAGTACATATATTGTACATACAAAGGATCATCAACATGAAATCGCAGGCTTTGATTGCAATGGGCGTTCTCACCACCACCTCACTCATCAGCCAGGGCGGCGTGGATTTCAGCTGGGCCAACGCCCAGGACGGCGAGTGGTCATCGGGGCTCAGCTGGGACTCTGGGATCGTGCCGACGAGCTGGGCCGGGGTGCAACTCGGGCTCGGGGGGGCGTACACGGTTTCGCTTAAAGGCGATCAGAGCGCCGCTGCACTCCAAATAGCGAATCCCCAAGCAGTGTTGGCGATCAGGCCCGGAGGGATTCTCAACATGTACGGCGATCTCGAGAACAACGGCTTGATCATGCAGTTTTCTGGATTTGCACCGGCTGGAAGCGGCATTGACGTGCAGAGCGACATGACGCTAAGCGGGATGGGCACACTCAGGATGCACACGACTGGTCCCAACTCACGGATCAATACGCTGCGAAACTCGACGATCACGCATGGGCAGGGACACTCAATTGTGGGTCAGGGACAGATCAATGCATCCATGGTCAACAATGGGAGCATCCGGGCAGATGTCAAAGGCGAACAGATGCGCCTGGCGGGTTTTGACAAAGTCAACAATGGCCTCATCAAGGCGATCGGTGGTGGCGTCATGGAGCTCAATGAAATCAAAGTTTCGCAAGGGGCAGGCGGGCAGATTATGGCCGACGGGATCGGCGCACAGGTCGAACTGGTCGATGCAACGGTCCGGGGTGGTTCGTTGCTCAGCAGTGATGGGGCGGTTATTGAGCTCTCCGGAGTGTCCACGATCGATGGCGGACGATTCGATGGGCGCATACATGTGCTCGGTGGCTCAACAATGCGATTGGAAAACTCATGGACGAATGACGGCACGGTTGTGGTGAACTCTGATAGACAATGGGCGACGACCTCCATTGATGTTGTGAACTCACTCTCGCTCGATGGTTCGGGATCGATTCAGTTGTCGTATGCAGTGGATCGAGCGAGCGTGAACTCGCTTGATGGAGCGGTGCTTACACAGGGTCCAGAGCACACCATCCGCGGACGCGGGCAGCTCAGCGCGGCATTCGTGAATAACGGATTGGTCAGCGCCAATGTGAGCGGGGCTCCGTTGCGTCTCAATGGCGAAAACAAAACGAACAACGCGGTCCTTGAAGCCGTGCAGAGCAGCACCCTCGAACTTTACGACATGACCATATCGCAGGGAGAATCGGGGAAGATTCTGGCTGATGGATTGGGTTCAGCGGTAAAGTTGGTCAATGCCTCCGTTGTAGGGGGCGATCTCATCAGTTCCAACGGAGGGATTATTGAGTATCGTCGGTATGGCTCGTTTACAGGTGTGACGACCATCGGTCAGATCAATATCATCGGCCATGGAAGACTCAGTATATTTGATTCGTGGACAAACAACGGCACAGTTACACTCAGCTCACAAATTGGGCTCAACGGAGAAATCTCTTTCGCCAATTCTTTGGTGATCGATGGGCATGGAACAATGATTATGGACTCGCCATACGGTGGTGCATTATTAACTTCAGCCATAGGACAAGTTGTTACGAATGGTAAAGATCACTCGATCGTAGGGCAGGGCCTCATTTTCGCTGAACTGATCAACGATGGGCTGATTCGAGCGAATGTGCCAGGCAAAGACATTTGGTTTTTTCGTTACGATAAAACCAACAACGCCACAATTGAGGCCGTCAATGCCGGTGCTCTTGTGTTTGAGGAGGCGACCGTCACACAAGGTCCCGACGGAATCATCAAGGCACACGGGCTTGGCTCTGAAATCAAACTATGGGATTCAAAAATTGTTGGCGGTCAAATTCAGAGCGGTCAAGGAGCGGGTGTTTTCGTTCTGGTGGATAGTGAGCTTGAGGCCGTTGATTTCTCTGGATCGATGAACATCCCCGACGGAAACACCTTGGCGATCAAGAACGGCGTGCTCAATAACGGGACCATCGTCGTCAACTCATCCGATGGTCAAGAACTCTCGGCCCTGCAATGGGACGAGCATACCACCCTCTTTGGAGCGGGCACCGTACAACTTCACAGCCCGGCTTCGGTGCTCCGCGCGGGCGAAGAGGTCGCCGGCGGCGGGCTCGGCCCTGACCAGCGCCTTGAAGGCGTCGGGGAGATCCGGCTTCCGCTCACCAACAACGGCACCCTCGCCCCGGGGCTCGGCTTGGGCACCATGCTGGCGAGCGAACCAGTCGAGTTCACGAACACCGCCGTATTTGAAGTCGAGGTCAACGCGGTGGCGGGCGATGTGCTCGAGAGCACCTCAACGATCGACCTCGGGGGCACACTCGATGTCCGATTCGTCGAGGACTTCGCGTCCGTCGGCTACTGGGCAAGATCAGCCATGCGGGCCACCGACATCGCTGGGCGGTTCGACACGGTGCTGATCCCAGATGCGCCTGATGGATTCGTCACCCGCGTGTTCAACACGGGCACCGAGTTGGTTATCGGGCAAACCTTAGCCGCGGACCTCACCCTCGACGGCGTGCTCGATTTCTTCGATATCTCAGCATTCTTAGATGCCTATGGCTCCGCAGAGATCAACGCCGACTGGAACAGCGACGGGGCGATTGATGCGTTCGATGTGATGGGATTCCTCGATGACTTCAATGGTCACTGAGCCAGATCAATCAGATCACAGTGCGTCAGGATGCCTATTTTCACATGCCGAAGTTGAAGACCTATGCCGGGCGTTTGTGCTGACTGATCATCAAGCGGGCCCACGGGTTGGGTTCTGGGTGTTCTGATTCAGTAAATATCCAGTATTTTGCGATGGGTATTTGTCCTTATATGATATTCTGGGAAGATACTCCAGAACCAAGCAGCCGTCGGACGGGATCGGCGGGGGTTTTTGTTGCTTGCTACACAGGGAATCGGTTCGAGAAGAGAATCAAAGAAGAGAACCAGAGAAGGGACACCACAATGAACAACTCAATGAATATGAACACCATGACACGCCTCGCGATCGGCATGATCAGCGCCGGCTCACTGGCGGCCAACGCCGGGGGGATCACCAGCTGGAACAACGGGGCAGGCGGCGACTGGGGGCTCGGCGCCAACTGGTCGACGGGGCTTGTACCGACCGCGAGCGACCCGGTCTCGATCGGGCTCCCCGGGGCGTACACCGTGGATCTGGTAGGGAGTCGGGCCGCAGGGAGCCTGAGCATCAGCAACATGGATGCGATCTTGGACTTGCAGTTCGGCTCGACGCTCAACATGTCGGGCAACCTCGATAACCTCGGCTCGATCGAGATCAACACATCCAATGTCGGGGCGACGACCACATTCAGCGCCTTGACCGATGTCACGCTCGGCGGAAGCGGACGCATGTATCTTGGGGGCCCTGGATCAAGGGCTAGGATCCAGACACTCAACGGCTCGACCCTGAACCACGCCTCGAACCACACCATCGAGGGGCTCGGGCAGATCACCGCATTGCTCCAGAACAACGGGCTGGTCAGCGCCAATATCAACGAGGGGCAGATGCAGCTCAACTCGAATGACAAAACCAACCTGGGCACCTTCGAAGCCGTCAACGGCGGGATCATGGAGATCAGCGGAACGAGCGTTTCCCAGCTCGCTGGCGGCGAGATCGTGGCCGACGGGGCGGGCTCACAAATCGAGTTGCTCAATGCCACAATCAACGGCGGCATGCTGACATCGCTCAACGGGGCGGACATCGAGCTGACCGGCAATAACACACTCAACAATGTTGATTTCGCCGGCCTGCTCAACATCCAGTTTAACGCCACACTCCATCTCGGCGGCACATGGACCAACAACGGGGCCGTGGTGCTCAACCCGAGCCAAGTCGCAGCCACCACCACGATCGATGTGGATTCCACACTGACATTCAATGGCAACGGCTCGCTTCATCTCACTTCCGCGAACACCCTCTCTCGTCTGCGCACGGCTGATGGCGCCGTGCTTACCCAGGGTCCAAGCCACACAATTTTTGGGCTCGGGCAAATTGAAGCCGACTTGGTCAATAACGGGCTGGTGAGCGCCGACAGCGACGGCGGTCAGATGCGCCTCAATGTCAACGACAAGATCAACAATGCCACCTTCGAAGCCGTTGGCGGCGGGATTATGGAGATCAACGGGATCACCGTTACGCAAGGCAGCGGGGGGCAGATCATCGCCGACGGTGCGGGCTCTCAGATTGAGTTATCCAATGCGACCGTGATCGGTGGTGATCTTCTATCAGTAGATACGGCGGATGTTGAAATCATCGGCAGCAGCGAACTCAGCGGCGTGAACTCTGAGAGCTTGATCAATATCCCGTTCTCCAGCACACTGCGGATCTCAGATTCATGGACCAACAACGGCACCGTGGTGGTCAACTCGAATCAGATCAGCGCGACCACCACACTGTTCTTCGAAGATTCAATGACCATCGGTGGATCAGGTGAGATCGAGCTCACCAGGCCCTCGACGCTCGCGCGAATTCAGGGCGACAACGGGGTGGCCGTCACCCAGAACCCGGATCACACGATCTTCGGGCTCGGACAGATCGAAGCGACGCTGATCAACGACGGGCTCGTGAGCGCGAATGCGAAGGGTGCTCAGATGGCACTCAATGTCAACGACAAGACCAACAACGCGACCATGCAGGCCGTCGATGGAGGCATCCTCGAGATCAATGGTGTGACTGTTGATCAGAGCGCTGGGGGCGAGGTGATCGCCGACGGCGTCGGCTCGCAGATCGAACTGGTCAACGCCACGATCATCGGCGGGGACCTCCAAAGCATGAACGGCGCGGACATTGAAGTCACCGGCATCAGCACCCTCGACGGCGTGTTCTTTGATGGGTTGATGAACATACCGCACGCCAACACGGTGAACATCGCCAACTCCATCGAGAGCAACGGAGTGATCGTTCTCAACTCGACTCCAGCCTCGTCGACCACCACGCTGAACTTCACAGACAGCTCGTCGCTCATGGGAACGGGGTCGCTGGTGCTGACATCATCGAATACACTCTCGCGTCTGACCACGGCTCCGGATCAAGTCATGACCCACGCCGCGGGGCACACGATCGAGGGCCGGGGGCAGATCGAAGCGGATATGGTGAACAACGGGCTCATTAGTGCCAATAGCACCAGTGGACAGATGATCCAGAATGCCAAGAGTAAGGTGAACAACTCGACAATGGAGGCCGTGAATGGCGGCATCCTCGAGTTCAGCGGGATCACCATCACGCAGGGCCCCGGTGGCGAGATCGTGGCCGATGGGACAGATTCACAGGTCGAGCTCACCAACACGACCGTTGTCGGCGGGACGCTGGTGTCTCAAAATGATGCCGACATCGAATCCACCGGCACAAGCACCCTCGAGGGTGTGAGTTTCTCTGGCGTGCTCAATCTCCCCCACGCGAACATACTCGCGGTCATGGGTGGAGTCACCAACGACGGGCTCATCATCGTCAACTCGACTTCGGCCTCGTCCACCACCACCTTGCGATGGGACGAGGAGTTCACTCTTGAAGGGTCCGGCACCATCCGGCTGACCCGATCGAACACCCTGTCTCAGCTAACCGCCATTGGCGGCAAAGTGAACCAGGGCGGGCTCGGATCGGGCCAGCGCCTCGAAGGCGTCGGATTGGTTGGGATCGATCTGGCGATGGACGGCACCCTCGCACCGGGGCTCAGCATCGGGACCATGAGCGCCACCCAGCCGATCGATCTCTCGGGCTCCGCATCGTTCGAAGCCGAGATCAATGGCTCTGGCGGCGACCTGCTCGATAGTTCTTCGTCAGTGGATCTCGAGGGCACGCTCGATGTGCTCTTCATCGATGGCTTCGCACCCGCCGAGTTCTGGGTCCGCACCATCATCGAGGGTAGCGACATCACCGGGTCGTTCGATACCGTCAACGCTCCAGCCGCCCCGGGCAGCTTCGTCACACGCGTGGTCAACACCGGGACCAAGGTGATGATCGGGCAGACCTGCAAGGCCGACCTGACCCTCGACGGAGCGCTCGACTTCTTCGATGTCTCGGACTTCCTCGATAAGTTTGCAGCCAAGGACCCAGAGGTGGACTTCACCAACGACGGCGAGTTCGACTTCTTCGATGTCTCGGACTTCCTTGATGCCTTCGGGGCGGGCTGTAACCCGTAATCGAACCAGGCGAACGATTCTGATTCCAAACCCATGACGCCCTCACGCCGGGGGCGTTTTTTCTGCGCATGTATCCGAAGACCTCTCCATCTCAATCTGGGGACTCTTCTTGACCCGCTCGTCGACCCGTCCCTCAATCCGCTCTAGACTTGCCCTCGATGAGTTCAACCAATAAGCAACCCGCGTCCGCCACCATCAAGCTCCCGAACGCGCTCGAAGAGCAGATTCGCCCCAAGATCGATGGGCGAGCAGTGTGCGTTACGGGTGGAGCCGGTTTCATCGGCGGGCACATCGTCGATGCGCTCGTCTCGATGGGGGCGCGGGTGACGATCCTTGATGACCTGTCCAACTCGTCGGCCGAGCATGTCGGATCAATCATGGAACTGGCGCCCGATCGCGTCCGGTTTATCCGGGGCAGCATCCTCGACCCCGGATCTCTGGGATCTGCCCTCGATGGTGCGGAAACTGTTTTTCATCTCGGCGCTCTGGGATCAGTCCCCAAGTCCGTCGAAGACCCGACCCGCACATGGGTCGTCAACGCCACGGGCACGATGCGCCTGCTCCAAGCCGCCTCGGCCGCGGGCGTCAAACGCGTGGTCTACTCCGCCTCATCGAGCGCGTATGGCAACAACCCTGCGCTCCCCAAGGTCGAGACGATGGCCCCCGAGCCCGAGTCCCCGTATGCCGCGGCCAAGTTCGGGGGGGAGTCGCTCATGCGGACATGGTCGGTGTGCTACGGGCTCGATACGGTGTCGCTGCGCTACTTCAATATCTTCGGCGCGCGTCAGGCCGCCGATTCGGCCTACGCCGCGGTGATCCCGGCCTTTGTCAAATGCTACCTCAACGGGCAATCCCCGACCATCTTTGGTGACGGCGGGCAGACCCGCGACTTCACGCATGTGTCCAATGTCGTGGGCGCAAACCTGCTGGGCGCGATCGCCGACAAGCCATTGGGCGGGCGGGTCGTCAACATCGGCGCGGGCGTGCGGACTTCGATCAATGAACTGGCCACCATGATCGCCCAGATACTCGGCACGACGAACATCAAGCCCAATCACGAGCCCGAACGCATCGGCGAGGTCCGCGATTCGGTGTCTTCGGTACAGGCAGCTAATGAACTCATCGGCTACACCCCCGCGACGAGCATCGAGGTCGGGCTTGAGCAGGCCGTGCGCTGGTACGCGGATCAGTTCCGCCAGGGCAGGGCGTTATGATCGGTCATCTGGTTGGAAAAGCTGTTGATGCGATCGGGGCCCTCTGGGTCCTGTGCACACTGGCGGTGGTCTCCAAGTTCCGCTTCAAAGGGGCGTACTGGGGCTGGCGGATGAGCACGGCCTTCCCCAAGGGCTCGGATCAGGTTGGCGGCTTCGAGCGGGCTCGGGGTGCTTTCGAGTACGCCCGCTGGGCCTGGCGCATACGCCGATTGCGCTGATTCGGATGGAATCGCGTCGTTTTGGGTAGATTTCGGTGTTTTCACGCACTCAACAGGCGATTCTGATACACTCAGGTGCAACTTTGATCAAAGCGGCGGGGGGCCAATCGCCGATCTGTACTGGTAATCGGTGGGCTTGTTTGCCGAATCACCAGCACACACCCGCAGCCATATCCAGAAGAGGTCTTCGATGAGCAACTCCAACGCCAACAACGGTTCGAACAACAGCTTTTCCCACGCGTTCCTCCCGGGCCTGATCCTCGGTTTGATCGTCGGGGCGGCTGCCGGCGCGTTCTTGCCCGCTCTGGTGAGCAACCCCAAGATCACCGTCCCGCGTTCCACCGGCACCCACACACCAGCAATCGATCAGGCCGAGGATGCCCTCGACGACGCGGTGGACAGTGCCGAAGACATGGTCGATGACGCGGCCGATACCGCCGAGGACATGATCGACGATGCCCAAGACGCGATCGAAGACGCGGTGGACGATACCGCTCCATAAAGCCCGGGCCTCCTTCCATTTTGAATCCAATGCTCGGATCCCCAGCCGCCCGTGCTAAGATGCATGGATGAGCACCGATCCGCGCATCTTGATGGCCCAGCACGCAAAGACCGCGGAGCTGTTGGGGGTCGATTTCTTGCCCTTGGGTGAGGTGCCGACGGTGATGGCGCAGCCGACAGCCGATGTCGCGCCTCCAACGCCAAGCCGATCGCCCCAGCCAACGCAGGCTCCCGTTTCCGTACCGCCAGCCCACCCGCCAGCCCAAGCGAACCCAGACTCTGAGCTCGCATCGATCCCGGCAGCCGCCGCTCAAGCACTCCAAGGTGCGTACGCCAGCGAATCGGATGCCCAGGCCCGGCTCGATGCATTGCGGGCCAAGTACGAGCTCGATGCCCCGCACGCACATTTCAATACCGCTTTCAGCAACATCGTCTTCGGCGAGGGCGACCCGCAGGCCCAGTTGATGTTTATTGGTGAGGCCCCCGGCGAGGACGAAGACCGCACCGGGCGTCCGTTCGTCGGGCGGGCCGGGCAGCTCTTAGAGAACATGATCAAGGCGATGGGCGTCACCCGCGAGCAGGTGTACATCACCAATGTGCTCAAAACCCGCCCACCCAACAACGCCACCCCGACCAAGGAGCAGGCCCGGCTGTGCGAGCCCTACCTCGTCGAACAGGTGCGGATCATCGAGCCCAAGGCTATCGTCACCCTCGGGCTGTCGGCTTCGCAGCTGATCCTCAAGTCCCAGAGCCCGATGCGCACGCTGCGTGGGCACTGGCACCCGTGGCCGACGAGTCCTGAGAGCGAGGGCTTGGGCAAGATCGAGATCATGCCGACCTACCACCCGGCGTACCTGCTGCGTTCGTACACCGAGGACAACCGCCGGAAGGTCTGGTCAGATCTGACGCAGGTGATCGACAAGCTGGGTTTGAAGAACTAGCTGGGTTTGAAAAAACAGCTGGGTTTGAAGAAGCAGCTGGGTGCACAGAAACCGCGATCGGCGATTCCCAAAGACCCCTCCAGCAGGCACCCAAACGGGTGGTCAAAAAATACTTCGGAAACTTGGGTAAACTGGGGAACCAATGCCCGTATCTAGACGAATCTTTGGGTGATGAGAAAACATGGCTGCGGGTCTCGCGGCTGTGCATCAAAGTGAAAATCAGGGCTTCCAGATTCGGCATTGGCCGGAATAGACTGGGCCCGAGCTATGTTTGGTCTTTCGAGACGACGAACACACCATCAAGACCCCCACGAGACTCGGCGCTTGGCTTTACGGCTAGGTGCCGGGTTTTTTTCTTTTGCCGCCTGTTCATAAAAAACACGCCGAACGGGTCGGCGTGCTCTGGTGAACTCTTGGAAGAAGCGTTTGCTTACGGCGCGTCGTGATCGTGGCCGTGATCATGATCGGAGTGGTCGTTGCCCATCAGCCCATCCATCGCGTCTTTGGCATCATCGATGATGTCTTCGATCGCGTTGGTGTAGTCGATCTCGGTGCTCGGGTCGAGCTTCTCGATCTGGGTGATGTGGTAGGGCTTGGGGGTGTCGGTGCTCCAGGTGACGAGGAGGTCGAACTTGACCTTATCACCGACCTTGAAGGCGTCGATGTTCACGCCGTCACCGAGTGGGAATGGCATGGTCATCGAGGCCATGCCCGCGACACCCCGGGCGTTGACCTTGATCGTGCCGTCCATGCTCTTGAATGTGGGGATGTGCTCGTGATGGATTTTCATCAGGCTCCCGTCGTCGGCGGGCATCAAAGTGATCTCGCCGAGGATGCCCTCGTAGAGCTCGCCCTCGGCGTTGGCCATGTCGCCGTCTTGGTCGTGGGCGTGGTCGCCGTGATCATGATCGTGGCCCGCGTGATCGCCGTGGTCATCATGGTCATCGTGCGCTGCGGCGGCTGCATCGCTGTCGCTCTTGGTGCAGCCCATCGGGAGCATGGTCATCGAGAACGAGAGCCCGGCGAGTGCGATGAGCTTGAGTGTGTTGTGCGTATTCATGGTTCGACCTCTTGGTATACAGGGTGTTTGACGGTGTTCGTGGACTCCGATCATACGCATTCCCGGTTTCTCCGAGTTCGGACAATGGTGAGAAAGCACAGAAAAACCCGGCTGGTGTGCAGCCGGGCCTTGGAGTTCGTTGGAAAATCAGGGGTGACCTGATCGTCTTAGTTCTTCTCGAGCGAGATGTACTGCTCGATGGACGAGAGGTCCGGGGTGATGTCGTGGGTGAAACGCATCGACCACGCATTGCCTTGCTCGCACATCGCGATGCGGGCGGCTTTCTCGCGTGAGTACCAGAGGCGGCCACCACGGATGTAGGAGTTCATACGCTGGCGACGCATGCGCTGGGCACGGGCAAGGCTGCGCTTGATGTCCGGGTCGCGACGCATCATGCGCTCGATGGTGTCACATGCTGCTTTGTTGTTTGGCACCTTACTGATGGTGCACTTGATGGTGTCGCCTGCGCTGAGTGTGTCGATCATGACCCGGTCCTTACTTTCAAATCTTGACATTCAAAGCCTGCAAGCGCAGTCTTTTCTATGGAAGTCGGTGTGCCGATCGAAACCATGCTGATCGGGACGACAAGTTTAGCACGCCCAGCCATTTCGTCCACCAATTGCCCTACACTATTGGCTCGCAAGTTCAATTCCATGCATACTTTCCGCTCAGGAGCCGCGATGACCGACACCCCAAATGGCACCCCGTCCGACGATCAGCAACCCCAACAAACACCGCCCGTGTTCGATCCGTCGGCTCCCAACCAGAACATGCCCAAGCTCCGCAAGATCCGCGGGATCCCCGTTCCCGTAGACGGGCCCAACGGGCAGAAGGTCAATATGCTCGGTTTGGCCGACGCCCAGCAGGTCTCGACCCGGATGGTCGTCACGCACCCGGCTTTCCAGAGCGTGCTGCCCATGATGGACGGGACCCGGAATGTCGACGAGATCGTCACCCAGGCCGGCAAGGGGCTCGAACGCCCGATGCTCGAGCAGCTGATCGCCCAGCTCGACCATGCGGGGCTGTTGTTCGGGCCGGTGTACGAAGATCTGGCGGCCAAAATGCACGCTGCGTTCGATGATTCGGACATTTTGCCCCCGGGTTCCACGGCTCAGCTGGCGGATATGCTGGTGATGAAGGCCGTGGGCGAGGACGCGACGGACGAGCAGAAGAACGAGATGGGCGGCGAGGAGCTCAAAAAGCAGTTTGATCTGTGGATTGACGAGGCGCTCAAGGATGCCCAGAGCACGAGCTTTGATGCCCTGCCGGCGGCTGTGATCGCCCCGCACATCGACTATATCCGAGGCTGGATGAACTACGGGCACACCTACGGGCGGATGCGCGTGGTCGATCGCCCGGACCGGATCGTGATTCTGGGCACCAATCACTTCGGCCAATCGACCGGCGTGTGCGCCTGTAATAAAGGTTACGAATCGCCGATCGGTGTCTGCGGGCTCGATACCGAGCTCCTCGATACCCTCAAAGCGGAGCTGGGCACCGAAAACGCGGAGAAAATGCTCGCCAACCGCTTCGATCACGAGAACGAGCACTCGATCGAGCTGCACATCCCGTGGATCCAGCATGTGTTCGGCGAAGACGAGTCGGGCAACTACCCCAAGGTCTTTGGCGCCTTGATCCACGACCCGAGCGTGAACAACGGCGAGGGCTACGACGAAAACGGGCTGGGGATCGATCCCTTTGTTCAGGCGCTCAAATCGACGATTTCCAAGCTCCCCGGCACCACTTTGGTCGTGAGCTCGGCGGATCTGAGCCATGTGGGCCCCGCGTTCGGGGATCAGCAGGCCCTCGCGGGCGATTCCGAAGAGGCGGCCGCCTTCCGCACGCAGGTGGCAACGCACGATCAGGAGATGCTCAAGCTCATCGTCGAGAACAAGGTCGAGGACATGATCGGGGCGATGGCGTGGCAGCAGAACCCGACGCGGTGGTGCTCGATGGGCAATATCGCGACGATGATGCGTGTGGTCGAGCCGAGCCGGGTTGATCTGCTCAACTATGCCGCGGCGATGGATCCGCAGGGCACGGCGTTCGTATCGTCGGCTTCTCTGGCGGTGTACCGCTAATCCCGCTTGATCTGTCGGGCTGCGTCCAGCATCGCGTTGTGTCACGGGTGTGTCACAACCAGGCACGGGCCCGGAACTGGGCGTCCAAAGTGGCGTATCTTGTGTGGGCCCTGTGCATGGTGGGCATTGATTGAGTACCATAGCGTGCGTTTGGGCGCATGAAGGCCGATGAAACGGGCCGAGACGACACGACACGAATTGAATCTGGCTAGTGCGATACTGGAGGTATCATGGCTTCGTCAAATATATGTTGGGGCATCGAGATGGGCTACGGGGCGATTAAAGCGCTCAAGCTCGAAAACGACGGCGGCGAGTTTAAAGTGCTCGACTTCGCGGTCATCAACCACCCCAAGATCCTCTCGACCCCCGAGCTCGACCAGACCGACGCGATGCGTGTGGCGCTGGGGATGCTGGTCAACCAGCACGACCTGAGCAATGCACGGATCGCGGTTTCGCTGCCCGGGCACCAGAGCTTCGCGCGATTCGCCAAGCTCCCGCCCGTCGAGCCCAAGAAGGTGCCCGACATCGTCAAGTTCGAAGCGGTCCAGCAGATCCCGTTCCCGCTCGAGGAAGTCGAATGGGACTACCAGACCTTTGTGTCGCCAGACTCGCCCGATGTCGAGGTCGGGATCTTCGCAGTCACCCGCCAGCGGATCATGGATCAGCTCTCGATGCTCGGCGATGTCGGGCTGACCCCCGATCAGGTGACCTTGTCGCCGATCGCGGCGTACAACGCGCTGGCGGTCGATCTCGGGTTCACCAATGATACCCCGGGCACCATTATCCTCGATATCGGGACGGTCTCGACCGACCTGATCATCGCCGAGGCTGGTCGTGTCTGGGTGCGGACCTTCCCGATCGGCGGGCACCAGTTCACCGAGGCGCTGGTCAGCTCGTTTAAACTCAGCTATTCCAAGGCCGAGAAGCTCAAGCGTGAAGCCGAGCAATCCCGCCACGCGCGCCATGTGTTCCAGGCGATGCGTCCGGTGTTCTCGGATATCGTTCAGGAAATCCAGCGCTCGATCGGTTTCTACCAGTCGGTGCACCCGGACGCGGATCTCAAGCGATTGGTCGGACTCGGTTCGACCTTCCGTCTGCCGGGCTTGCGGAAGTACCTTAAGCAGCAGCTCCAGCTCGATGTGTACCGCCTTGAGCAGTTCAAGAAGCTGTCGGTCGATGACGCACGGGCCGGCGAGTTCCAGGCGGCGAGCTTCAACCTTGCCACGGCCTACGGCTGTGTGCTCCAGGCCTTCGAGCACTCCCCGATGTCAGCGAACCTGATGCCGGTGCCGGTGATCAAGAGCGCGATGTGGAAGAAGAAGGTGCCGTACTTCGCGGCCGCGGCCGGTTTGGCGGCTGCGACCGCCGGTGCGATGTTTATCCGCCCGCTGTTGGATGATACTGCGTTTAACGGTGCCGAGAAGCCGGCTATTTTGAAAATGGTCGCGACCGAAGCCACACAGCTGGCCGACGAAGCCAACGAGGCGAAGGTGACTGATAGTGCACTGCCGAACCTTGAGGGGGCCAAAATCGTTGGCCTGCTCGATGGGCGGGCGCTCTACGCCCAGATCCTCGAAGACACCGCGAGCCTGATCACGCGGGTCAGTGAGAGCGCGATGGAGGAAGCCGCCACCGACGAGCGGCTCACGGAATCATTCGCGGGGCGTGAGCCGTTCAAAATGCTGAACCTGACGACCGATTACATCGAGCCCGGGCTGATCAACGCCAATCGGAACACCGGGCGCAATGCGCCAGCCCCTGATCCGGTGCTCGCTTCGATCTCATCAAAGCGTCATGTGAAGGTGCAGGGGCAGTTCGAGATCCCGCTGGGCGATGTGGGCGTGTTTATGCTCGATCATGTGAACGATATCCTGCGAGACGAACTGGCTCGCGAGGGCACGATGTACACCCTGGTGGTGACCCAGGTCGAGCCTTGGACGATTGTTGGCGGCAACGCGCCCCGCCCCGGGGGCAACACTCGCCCGGGGAATCAGATGACGAACAATCGGCTGACCCAGGGGCGCCCGGGCACCGGCTCGAGCAGTTCAAGCGGTTCGGGCAGCTCAGATCTCGATACCCTCGCGCCCATCACCCGCCCCGTCGTTGAATCACAGGGCGCGACGACGGTGG